>OMNT01002219.1_pt1 | contig 16011 bp, 20 predicted proteins | sample 1672551 | NCBI WGS metagenome assembly OMNT01 (sample SAMEA3136698, study PRJEB25190) | human gut metagenome
CAGAAAGTGGTCTCCGCACCGCCTGGATTGACTTTTGTTGTGATCAGCGATGATGCAAAAAAAGCCATGAAAGAACGTAAGACACCCATCGCTTCTTTCTATGCCAACCTGACCACTTTTGCTCATTACTATGAAGAAAAATGGTTTCCATACACTATGCCCATCAGTGATATTTACGGACTTCGTGCAGCTATGGACAACATTGCAGCAGACCCTGATATCCTTACCAGACATCAGCAGATCGCAGAGGCATCCAGAAAAGCAGTTACCAGTGCAGGTCTGAATTTATATCTGAAAAGCGGATTTTCCAGCACAGTTACTGTTTTTGAAGTACCGGAAGGTACCACCGCAGATGCGATTCTGGAAACTGTCAAAAAAGATTACAATATCATGCTGGCAGGATCTTTTGATGTTCTGGCAGGCAAAGTGATCCGTATCGGTCATATGGGAAACAATGCAGAATTCTATAAGATACGTGAAGTTTTTGCAGCCCTTGACGGAACCATGAAGAAACTGGGGATTCCGCTGAAAGCCAGCATGGAAGAAGTCTTCTGTGCAGAGATGAACAGATGATTCCTTCAAATGATTTTCATTACAGAAACATTATTGCAGAAACATATCAAATAATACAAAAGAAAAGAGAAATTTATCATGAATAACAATAGTCTGAAACGTCTGGTTCTTGCCGCTTTATTTGCAGCACTTGCCTGTGTAGCAACCATGTCTATCCGTATTCCTACTCCGGGGACCAACGGTTACATCCATCCTGGTGATGCCATCGTAATTCTTTCCGGTGTGATCCTTGGACCTGTATGGGGATTTTTTGCAGGCGGCATTGGTTCTGCACTTTCTGACCTGATCGGCGGATATTTCGTTTATGTACCGATCACTTTCGTGATCAAAGGACTGGTTGCACTGGTTGCCGGACATCTGTATCAGAAAATCGGCAAAACTCAGAAGAGCCGTTACGTTGCAGTCGTTCTCAGCGGTGTTGCAGACATCATCCTTGTTGCAGGTGGATATTTCGTATGTGAATACTTCATCTACGGTGCAGGTGCTGCTGCCAGCATCCCGGCAAACATCATCCAGGGTATCGGCGGACTTGTTATTTCCTGCATCCTCTATCCGATCCTGATCTCCATCCCGAATGTACGTCAGATGACTGTTGCGACACGGTAAAAATGCAAATTTCGGCATCGAAAAAGCATTATTTGTATGAATCGATGCTGATAATCCAATTAAATGGCTGTATTGTGCATCGGGAAATCGAGGTTAACGTATAATCGATGCCAGTCATTTAATATAGCATATGCAACAGGCATCGAGGAACAGATTTCTCATCTGTCTCGATGCCTGTTAACAATTAACTTAAACTTTATCTACTATTTTGTGGATTTTAGTTCCATGCTTTGATGCTCTTGGCATCTTCATGGAATTGAAATCCTTTTTATATTGCGATCAGATAAAGTACTCGATGACTTCCTCCGGTACGGTTCTGGTCTTTTCGTTATAGATGAGGACTGCTTCCCGCTCTTCCAATGGACCGAGGGAATAGATTTCTTCATTTTCCTGGTTAAAGTATTTGAATGGAACAATACGGTTGTAAGCTCTTGGATGATCTTTGTCGATCAGGATGTCTTTCTGCTCATAGGGTTCATCCCAGTAATACGGATCAAAAAGAAGGATATTTCCATTCTCCACTCCGGTCATCAGGACATAGTGCTCTTCGTCCAGATACAGACGGACAACTGCCACGCCGCCGTGGTTCAGTGCATGATTGATGCGGCTCTCCTCATTTATGTACACGCTTCGTCCAGACAGATATTCACTGCTCACGGACATGATTCCAAGCTCTCCGTACTCATTTAGCCAGTTGCTCAGGAACATCATCGCGGCTCTGGATGTTCCCCTTTTCCCCGGGATACCTTCCTTGCTGTGGCAGTCCAGGCAGTAGAGCATGGTATTTCGGATCGCCTCCGGCGGGATTTCCTCCCGTTCAAATAAATAAGCGATCGCATTCATCATGGATGTCGGCCCACAATCGTATTCAGATAACTGGTAATGTAATGGATCTTTCATAATAAAATCCCTCTCTTCGGTAAAGTTTCAATGCAACCAGTTTATACCAAACCGCTGCTTTTGTAAACCGATGAGAGTGATGATTGTGTTGCTGTTCACTTTATTCACAGCAACTTGGTCAAAATGCATTCCAAATCACCTTCGGTGATAGCATTTTGCCCCGTATGTCTCGGGATTTTGCCATATATATGGCAAAATACCTCGCGGGATATTACCCGTAAACAGTATAATAATTTTACACTATCACTTCGCTTTTCTGCTGCTTCCTGCGGATCTGTGTAAGGATCCCCCTCACCGCCGTCCAGGTCATCTTCTTTGCCACCGACTTTGCCAAGTTCTGCTTCTACCGGAACGCCGCCCGGATGGCTGGCATCTGCGACTGCTTTGGAAACCATAATTCTACGATTTTATTCGCTGCTATGGTGGAAGTTGCCACTGCGCCTCCACATGCCGCGATCACTTTTTTCTTTAACATGTTTTTTCTCTTTTCTGTATTGCTGTTCTGATCTCTTCTTTGTTCGTTGCTTCCAGCAGTCCCTCAAGGATCTGTTCGTCTTTGATCATATCCAAAATCTGCAGAAGGCGGTCGATGTGTTTGTCCTTTCCTGCAACCGTGAACATGATCACGATCTTCACCGGGACCTGACAGTCATCTTCTCCCATTGCATCAAATGCGATCGGCTGATCCAGCACCGCGATCGAGATTCCTTCTTTTTTGACATGTTCCGCGTCTGTGTGCGGGATCGCGACTCCGATCCCGTCCACGTCCAGTCCTGTCGGGTAGTCTTTTTCCCGCTCAAGAAGAGCCTCTGTAAAACCTTCTTCTCCGTATCCTTCCTGAATCATGGCATCTCCCATGATCTGCAGCACTTCTTTGTTGTCGGCTGCTTTCAGATTCAAAAAGATCAATGTATCTTTTAACTCTTTCCAGATCATTTTATCCCTGCTTTCTGTTCTCGTATTGTCGGATGATTTCCGCCGCCTCTTCTGCTGTCTGGCATTCCCTGAGTGCCTGCAGGAATCCCGGATCTTTCAGCATATTTACCAGATTGAAAAATGCTTTGAGATGTGTTTTGTGGTCCGTGGCACTCATGCAGCATACAAACTCCACCGGATCATATTCTTCTGCATCGAAATTAACTGGTCTGCTCAGACGGATCAGGTTGAGTCCCGTTATCCGTACACCTTTGTCAATGCCTTCATGTGGAAGGGCAAAGCCTTTCGTCAGTACGATATATGGTCCGTTTTCTTCGATGTTATGGATCATCGCATCAATGTAACTCTCTTCGATGTATCCAAGTTCCAGAAGCTTCCGGGCGGATTTTCGGACGGTCCGCTGGGAGATCTGGAATTCCTCTGCCAGCTCTGTGAGGCTTATTTCCTGTTCTGTTTTGCTCAATTTCCGGATCATGGAAACAATTCTTTTGTTCATACGATGTTCTTCCTGTGATTTTTTTATTTACATGGTTTTCTTTCTATGGAGCAGTTATTTATAGTTTTCTATGTATGCCAGGATCTGCTCCGGATCGTCCATGAATGCACAAAGTTCCATATTGGAAGCATCCATAAATTTCTCGTCTGCGGTATGCTGAAGAAGTGCCTTCATTCCATCGTAATAGCCATTGATATTGTAAAGGACGATCGGACGGTCCAGCCTGTGCAGACTTTTGAGTGTCAGGATCTCAAAAAACTCTTCATAAGTTCCGATCCCGCCTGGTGTTACGATCGTTGCGTCTGAACGTTCCTCAAGGAGTTTCTTGCGCTCGCGCATGGTTTCTGTAAAAATAAATTCGCTGCAGTTCTCATAGAGAACTCCCGGCTTGTCAAAGAAACGTGGAGCAATGCCGAGAATATAACCGTCTTCGGAATCAACGCCTCTGGCTGCTGCTCCCATCATTCCGGTCGCTCCGCCGCCAAACACAAGGCCATGCCCCCGCTTTGCCATCATTTTGCCAAGTTCTTCTGTTTTTTCATAATAGATCTGCTCCAGTTCTGCGCTGGAGGCTCCATAGATGCATATGTTCATAATTTACTCCAATCCCGCGAAAAATAACTCGTAAAAATCATCTTCACCTTCCAGCATCGGAGAATTTTCCCCGCCGCCATTGGTGCTTCTGCGCATGGTGGCATAAAATTCTTCTCCGGCGGTGATGAGGTCCATGTCATAGATCTCGTAGCCCAGTTCACGGCATTTCTGGCAGAATGCGCTGAGCGGCTGTGCATCCTTACGTGTTTCCAGAAGCTCTGCCCGAAGGTTTTCGTCGCGGCGGGCTTTGCTTTTTAGTTCGTCTAGCATTTCTGTAATTTCCATGATGTTTCCTCCTTTGATCAATGGATGTGCCACAGCACTTCCTTTATATGCAATACAAATGCAAAATGCAGACATACACCAGCGTATATGTCTGCACTACTTTTCTGATTCTGTGGTGTTGTCTGAATATAAGATACCACATCTTCCTTATGTAATTCAATAACTTTCAGAACAACACACATCCCGTATAAGTAATCGTTCTTGTTCCATAGTAATATTTCAGATCATTATCCCGGCATACCTGCGTCACAAACAATCCGTAAGCTTCCATGGAAGAAATCGTTTTTTCCGGGAAACGACAAGGTTCCGGATATGCACATTTGGGGCAGATCCTGCAGCCTCCTGCTCCCAGCATCAGCATGTCAGGAAATACTTTCATCATCTGCTCCCGCAGAACTTTCAGATATTCTGTATGTAGCTGCTCTGTCTCTCTGTATATTCTGGTATCAATATCCCGCCGCAGCACACCTGTCGTCTGCACCAGAATACCTCTTTTATAAGCACGCATCCTGCTTTCGCATTCATCCAAAGTTCCACAGGCAGGCGGACAGGTCCAGTTGTGATTGTACGCATGACACTTATCTTCTGCACATGTCTCACGCACCAATGGCATTACCTTCAAAGTCTCCGGATTCAATACACCAGCTTCTGAAAATCCGATTTCTTTTGCTGTCCTTATCCATTTTTCTGTAATTTCGTCATCTGTCATCATCTGTTCTCACACCTCCGAAAATGCCATCTGCTTCGCAAAAGTTCTCTGGAATTGTGGCCGACTTGCCAGATCCAGCGGTTCAATTTTTTGCACCAGTTCGCCGGTCAGTGCAAACAACTTCTGATCCATGGTAATCTGACGGCATCCCATTCCGGCAGCATTACCACCAGCGATCACTTTAGAAAGCAGCGGCTCTGGTATCAGGCCGATTCTTGCTGCACTTTTTGCATTCATATAGGTGCCAAATGCGCCACACAGGATCACCCGGTCAACCTGCTCGTAAGTAATCTCAAGTTCTTCCATCATCAGTTCAATCCCCGCTGCAATGGCTCCTTTCGCCATCTGCACTTCCCTGATATCCTCTTGTGTCAGAGAAATCTGGTCTGTAACTGCATAGATCCGATTCTTCTCATCCCCATAATATGCTTTTTGAATCCTTCCCCTGCGGTTAAGGATTCCAAGATCCAGCATCACAGCAATCGCGTCGATCAGACCTGAACCACAAAGTCCCTGAACTTCCACATCCGGTACAGAAGATCCTTTTTTCAAAGTTTCTCTCCAGCCTATCACGGAACTGCATACCGTGTCATCTTCCATCCAGATATGATCAACTGCGCCGGGACCGCCTCTCATACCACAACTGATTCGTCCTCCCTCGAGAGCAGGACCTGCTGCGGTAGAACAGGCTACCATTCGATCTTTATTTCCCAGAACCATTTCTCCGTTGGTTCCAATATCGATCATCAGTGTGATCTTATCCTCTTTATACATTCCCGTGGACAATACACAGCCCATGGTATCTGCGCCGATAAAGCCCGCTATATCCGGAATCGTCAGTAACACCCCGCCTGTCATATCCATAAAATAGTCAGAAAGCTTTTCTCTGACCGAATTTTTGATTGCCGGTGCAAACGGAGGATGTGTCAGATTTTCCGGATCGATCTTCAGAAAGATCTGCTGCATGGCCGGATTGCCGACAATCGCCATCGTTCCGATTTTCTCCGGTGCTTTCTTGTATTTTCCACAGAGAGTATGAACAAGATCTTCAATTCCTCGTCGGATCTTCTGGCACTGTACATCCAGCTCTCCATTTTCTGCCGCCTGGATTCTGGATATTACATCAGCTCCATAAGGATACTGAGGATTCAGCATGCTCTCCGAACCAAGGATCCTGCCGCTTTTTCCATCCAGCAAATATGCTACAACTGTGGTTGTACCAATATCCACACTGATATGACAGTCACCCTCTTTCACCGGAAATACTGCAAATCCTGACTCCATTCCATTTACAAGGATCCCAGTACTCTTTGGTGCTTCCGGCAGAATAACGGTCACATCCTCTTCCACCTGATACTGGCATGCCAGTACTTCCTGTTTTCCCACCCTGACTTTACATTTTCCACAAAGTCCATGACCGCCACATGGGTAGAGTAGGCGGATGATAATTTCATCCGCCCCTCATCAAACCGTGCATGAGGTTCTCCCTCACACGGCTTTCCGACATTCTTCTTTCTACAGCATTACGTCATGCTCTAGCCATTTTCTTTAATCCTTTTTCGTAAATGCTATTTCTAACAAATCCCACTCTTGACATATGTTTACGCCTTTGGTGTTTCTTGTTATACCATCTTGTAAAGGTGCAGATAATATACCAGTCTAATTCCTGCATCCATGTCTCATTTGTTTTGGTGGAATAATAATTCTTCCAACCTATGATTTTCGGATTTAGATTCTTTATTAAATCCTCTTCCTTTGCAACTAACAGACTTCGACCGTTTACATTCTTTTTGATTTCTGCTTTCATCTTCTTCATGGCTTTCCTGCTCGGGTACTGATAAGTTTCTTTATACAATTGTCCTTTGCTTGTTTCCGTTGTCATTCTTCTGTGGTGCATTCCAAGAAAGTCAAATCCCTCTTTTCCGTCCCACATGCTGACAATCTTTGTTTTTACTGGGTGTAGCTTTAAATCCAGTTTTGCCATGATGTACTGCAATAAGTTCAGTGCGTGATTTGCACTTTTCTTATTCTTGCAGATGATTACTGTATCATCTGCGTACCTTACAAGAATACCGTGAGTAAGTCCATACTTTTCCCACAGTCTGTCCAGTGTATTTAAGTAGATGTTTGCCAATAACGGAGATATAACTGAACCTTGGCTTGTTCCCAGTTCGGAAATTGTCAGTACATTTCCGTATAATACTCCTGATACTAACCATTGTCTTATCAGCTTCAATATCCTACGGTCTGATATTCTCTGCTCTGCCAGTTTCATCAGTTTATCTTGGTTTACGTTATCAAAGAACTTCTCAATATCTGCGTCTACTACATAATAGCCCTTGTTGTTACACGCTTTCCTTACCACTTCCAGTGCTTGCCTGGCACTTCTTTTCGGTCGGAATCCATAGGAACAATCTCTAAAGTCAGCTTCGAATACTGGCTCTATTGCTATCTTGGTAGCCATCTGCACAATTCTGTCCTTGACTGTTGGTATTCCAAGAGGTCTTTCACTTCCGTCTGGTTTTGGTATCATAACTCGCTTTACTGGGGATGGTTTATACTTTCCATCCATCAGTTCCGATTTGATTTCTGACAGGTATTTTTCAATTCCCATCTCTTCAATATCTTCGATTCCGATACCATCTACACCACTGGAACCCTTGTTAGCTTTTACCCGTTTCCATGCTTCAAAAAGTACATCATCACGATATACCTTATCGTAAAGTGCATGAAATCTTCGGCTATCACATTTCTTGGCTGTCAGATATAGTTTGTTTTGAAGTTGTCGAACTTTTTCCTTGGAGTTGTTAGTCTGCATGACATTCTCTCACTCTTACCCTCTCTACAAACATGAATGAAGCAAGGAACCTTCCCATAGACTGCGTTTTCTTGCACAGTCATTATTGGTACTATGTTCCTCTCCGACTCCCTCCCATCAGAAATACGATTTCGCCAAGCTTATACGCTTTCTTTTTACCTTTCGGTGATGGGTAGGGTCTCTCCAGTTCCGAACCACACTTTTCATACATACCGTTTCCTATATACCGAGGGATTCCTCCGTGCTGCTTTCCAGTTTCTTCACACGTTCCATGGCTTTCACCCATACGCCCAGGGTTCAGCTTCCCTTTGCTCTCTTTTCAGAGACCTTTCTAACGATACGGCAGAATTCACTTTATGTTACGGTCTGCATAATTGCTCGCCCCTCTTACCGAGGTTACTTTATCCACTCGCTTAGTACCCTGCATTACTGCAACGCACCGAGTTTAGCTACACGGCTCACTGGCGATTACCGTGACCGGACTTACACCGGCTAGTGTGGTTCAGCTTCGCTGGACACACTGCATCTAACAAGAGGCCGGCACTTCTGCCAGCCTCTTGAATGGACGTACCTGCGGAAACTTTTACAGAAACATGATCTGGTAAAAATACAATTTCCGGCATATGTCCTCCTTTGTCTTATTTAAAGATTCCCTTTCTGAATGCCCTGTTATATTTGCGTCCGCCCTTATCCCTCTGGGATAAAGCTTCCGCTGCATAGAGCGTTCCCATCATAAAGGAACTACATGGGTCCATGATTGCGGAATCCAGTCCAGCTTCCACCGCAACAGTCATACATCCTGCATTGACATATTTTCTTGCAGGCATGTTAAAGCTGACATTAGACAATGCTCCTGTCACTTTTACCTCCGGTGCGATCTCATGGATCTTTTTGATACAAAATGCAAAATCATCCATAGAAGTCGGTGCGGTTGCAAGTGCCATTACGCAGGGATCAATATGTAAATTCGACAGCTTTACACCAAAATGATCTGCTTTGTCGATGATGCTTTTTGCGATCTCTAACTTCTTATCCGGCTGCATGGGAATGCCCTGCTTGTCACAGGTCAGCCCGATCACATTCCAGTCAGTTCCTGCGATCAGCGGAAACAATGTCTCACATTTGGTTCCTTCTTCATTGACAGAATTGACCATACCCGGACGTTTCAGACGCCCCTCTTCAATGATACGTTTCAGCAGAAGCGGATTCGGACTGTCAATGCTGATAGGAAGATCTGTGACATCCTGGATCAGGTCGATCAGCCATACCATCGTATCATATTCTATTTCCGGTGCAGTGCTTGGCGCACAGTCAATATAATCTGCTCCTGCCGCTGCCTGTGCAGCTACACGCTCCCGGATCAGTTCTTCATTGTGATCTTCAATGGCCTGTTTGATCGAAGGAATCGCACCATTGATCTTTTCACCTATAATAATCATACTGCTGTCTCACCTCTGTTATTTCTTATGCTGCACTTGCCCAGTTTGCACATACCTGAACAGTCTTCTGCGGACTGTATGCCCATTCGTCTGCTCCCAGTGCCTTGCAGGCTTCTTCACTTACCGGGTTTCCTCCAATAATGATCTTCACATCATCACGCATACCCGCGTCTGCAAATGCGTTGATGGTATTTTTCATAGAATCCAGTGCCAGTGTCAGCACACCTGACAATGCGATGATCTTGATATTTTCCTGTTTTGCAACTTCTACTACCTTTTCAGGCGGAACATCGATTCCCAGGTCGATAACTTCAAATCCACCAGCTTCCAGCATGGCCTTTACAATATTTTTACCAATGTCATGAAGGTCATCTTTAACGGTGCAGAGGATCATTCGTCCCAGTTTTTTGTGATCTGCACCAGCCAGTGCCGGTTTAATGATATCCATGGCTTCTACCATGATCTCACCTGCGTAGATCAGGTCACCTACGAAGTACTCACCTTTTTCAAACAGGTCGCCTACTGTAGCCATTCCTTTCTGGCATGCTTCCAGTGCTTCTTTGACACCTTCTCCATTGTTATCCATAACTTCTTTCATCATATCAAGGACGGTATCCTCATCAAGATCGGCCATGGCCTGTTCTAATTCTTTATAATCCATACTGATTCTCCTCTTCATCTACAGATCTGACAATTCTGCTTTTTATAAATACAAAAGTTCCCAGGTATAAGTTCCCATCAGCCAGAAGCGGAGTTCTTTTGGAAGCTCCCACTCTTCATCAGCAAGAAGTTCATTTACGATATCCTGTAAATATTCCTGATTGGTCTGTTCTTTTTTCTCTTCACTCATGACGAACCTCCTTATTTCTGTGTCCTGCTCAGTGAATACTCATGAGCAAAATTATAGGCATCGATCAGATTCTGATTTACATCGCCCGGTGCGATCCATGCTTTGTCTGTACAGAACAGGAAACCGTCACCTGGCTGACATGCATCAATAATCTTCTTTACATCGTCTTTGATCTTTTCTGGACTGTCAGTTCTGACGGAAGCCATCTTCAGACCTCCCTCAATGATCTGGTAATCACCAAGCACTTCTTTTGCCTTGATGATATCATCATCGTCAATATGAAGGATACAGCTGTCCTTCGGCACTTCCTTGAAGCATTCCCATACATTCTCCCAGCGGCCTTCCAGCATGATCCATACTTTGGTTCCGGCAGCTGCTGCACGCTCGATCCAGAATTTCTCATATGGCCAGTAGATCTCGTAGAACTGCTTCGGACTTAAATAAGGTGCAATATGTGTCATGTGGCATGCATACGGGAACGGTGCCGGTGTGCCCTGAAGTTTCGGCAGGTTATAAGTCTCCCACAGTCTGTCACAGGCAGCCTTTACTTTGTCAGGCTGACGGCGAAGATCTGTCAATGTCCCCTTGAATCCACGTAAATAATCAAATAAAGTGTCTACTGGATTTGAAAATACATCCGCGAAATTACAAATTCCAGTAATACCATATTTTTCTGCCAGGACTTTATCTGTCATCCCAAACAGAACGCCCATGGCATAAGCTTTGTCCGCAGCAATAGCTTTGATCGTCTTTTTCGCATACTCGCGATCTTCAAACAGTTTCGGATATTTTCTTGGAAGAAGTACATTTGCAACAAATCCAAATGGATCTTCGATCAGCTGATCGTACTCTCCGCGCTCCATCTGTGGCATCTGTACATGTTCCGGAGTAACTCCATCCGGTCCGAATTTGTTCTGTACCGGTTCGATGATATCGGAGATAGCTGGTGTAAACAGAGTTCCTGAAAATGTATTCGCATCTCCCCACATAACTTCAAATACATCTGTCATGGCCTTAACATATGCATTTGCATCACCGATCACATCGGTCACTTTCTGTCCTGTCCAGGCAACTTCCGCGCAGCTGGAAGCCAGCATTGTCGGAACATAATCAGCCCCCTGCCGATTCAGTGCCTTCATCAGATTGTTTTTTTTCTGTTCAAGTAAATTTTTCTCTGGCATTTCGCACCTCCGTAATAGAAACACCTTTCTCTTTGCTACATCTATATTTTATGTAACTTGTATATTTTTTCAAGGATGTTAAGACAATTTCATCATTTTTGAACAATAGCGGAAACTGTTTAAATTTTATTTATCGTCAAATTGGAGGGATTTGAATTGGCAGACAAAAAATACGAAACGGGAATTGAAACCCGAAAACTGATCCTTGCCGAATGCAGAAAATTATTTCTGGATAAGGGTTTTCATGAAACCAGCTATAATGATATCTGCAAAGCGGCCCATGTGAACCGTGGATCGATCTACTATCACTTCAAGCAGAAAGATATGATCCGATATGAAATATTGTGGGAAATCTACACGGACAATAAAAGATTCGCAGAACAGTATACTTCTGTTTCATCGCATCAGTATGTCTTTGCCCTGTATCTGATGTGGCGGCAGATCCTGACGGATCCGAAGCTTGGACGCTTTCTGACTGACTATTACACGGACTATCCCGTCTATGTGCCACAGAAAGATCTTCCTGTTTTTATTACAACGCTTTACCGAAACAGCTTTGATGAGATTCTTCCCATTTCGGATGTGGATGATTTTACCATGGCATCTATGTATGGTTACATTGGTGTGATCTCTCAAATGGTTAAAGCCGCGCCTGAACGTTTTTCACTCAATACCCTGTTCTGGCAGGTTTTGCAGTGCTGCTTCCATATCCTGTGCATTCCTGAAGAAAAAACCAGGGAGCTTTGTGCGGATCTGGAACAATGTATCACAAAATTCTGTAATGAAAAAGCCTCTGCATAAAAATCGAGCAATGTGTATTTCTGCACATTGCTCAATCTGTAAAAACCTGTTTATCCCTAACTTCTTTCTCAATTCTGTGGTACTGTCTGGATGTACGATACCATAGCTTCCTGGTACAATTCAAGAAGCGCCTTTTTCTTTGCGCTGACTGCAAAGCCATGGATCTTCAGACCGTTTTTCTTTACATAATCGATCATATCCTGATATCTGTTCGGGGAATCTGTCGTCTGACCCATCATCGAAAGGATCTCGTCATGATCTCGGATGTAAGAAAGCATACTGATAAAATGAGTCTGCATGATTTCTTCGTCATTTGCCTCTGCTACATGGATAAGGTCTGAATTATCCAGAAGAGACAGGTACGGATATTTCTCTCTGTCCCAGCTGATGCTCATTCCGGATGGCAGTGGACAGAAACCAATGTCTGGCTCTACGAGGTAGCCATCTTCGTCTTCTGTATGGACCGCACACCAGAGGGCTCCCCATTCCAGTTCTTTCTGATCTGAAAGCTTCTGAAACCACTCGATAAAATCCTTGTAATCCATGATATCATTAATGGAAACGTAAGCGAGATACCAGTCGTTGTCATTATATCCTGCGATTTCTTCTTTGGAGTACTGAATACTTTCCTGTTTCCGGGCCTCTGTGTCCATTTTTGTTTCTTTGCCATTTTCGTCAACTTCCCACGCCGCCCATGCATCCTCGTCTCCCGGAAGGTAGAACTGCATGATCGGACGACTCAGGATATTGTTGTCATAGAGAGTAAGTTTTCCCCGCACCAGACGTCCGCTGACAGAAGTAGATCTTCCGGTCCAGCTGGTGGTCTGTGGAATAACGATGTCGTATTCGCCGTAACCTCTCGGTACGGCATTGACCTGATCCCGGTGATTGCCTGGCAGAAACAGTTCGGAATAAACAGATAGATCCAGCTCCATTCGGGTCGTGATCATTTCCTCATATTTTCCGGCAACTTCGTTTGGATCGTAATAAAATTTTGACACCGCCTTTGGTAAAATAAACACCGCACACAAAACAACTGCGAGGACTGCTGCTCCTACTGCCAGTCCCATTTTGATAAAGGCTCTGCGGATAGAGTGCTGGATTTGTTTTATGAATTGGCTGTTAAGCTCATCTTCCTGATCGTTTTGTTGTCCTGTCAGACATTTTTTATTCTCCAGTTTTCCTGCATTCTCACTCTCCAGATCTGAAAAATCTGGTATCGTTCCTTCTTCATAGAGAAATTCACTGATTGCATCCTGTTTTTCGATTTCCGCTTCTACCTGTTTCTTTGCGCTGTCTTCCAGCTTGCCTTGCTTATATAGTTTCAACAACTCACGATATGTCATTTTTCACCCTCCTCTTCCAGATATTTTTTCAGATCTTTTTTGGCCCTGTATGCCAACACGCGTACATTTTCCGGCGTGATATGTAAAACTGCCGCGATCTCTTTCTGCGACATTCCGCCAAAATACTGCATTTGGATAATTTCCCGTTTCTTTATCTCCAGTCTGCGGATTGCACGATAAAGGGCTCGCCGGTTTTCTTCTTCGAGAATTTTTTCAAGCAGATCCTCGTCTGTTTTTCTCTCCGGGTAATTCTCCTGTTTCTCCATAAGAATTTCCCTTGAATTCTTTTTCCATTGATTATAAAAAAGATTTCTCGCCACCATATAAAGCCATGCCCGCATGTTCGCGTGTCCGTCCGGCAGTGCCAGCAGCGCCTTGAGAAACGTCTCATGCAGCAGGTCTTCTGCCAGATGCCTGTCCCCGCAGAGGGAATACAGATACAGGTAAAGTTCTTTCTGATAAAGACTGTAAAGTTTTAATAAGATTTCATTATCCACATCTGCATTCCCCCTTCCCGGATTTTTTTCTCTTTCACCAATATAACATCTGAATGTGGAAAATGTTACAAAAAATCTGTGTATATCCTGTTACTGTTCACAGCAACTATATCCTCATTCCATTTACGAATCGCTTTTTTCTTTACATCTTTCGGCGGCTGTTATAAGATTAATATAGTATTTATGCCGCGGTGGAAGGCGGCGGAATGGAGAGTTTTATGTCCGATTATTTTATAACACAAATCACCGCATCAGATAAGCGCGGCAACCGTCTGGTAGACGAACTACTTACGTCGGAAGGAATCCGAAGGGATGGGAATCTTGATTATACCTGTGGGATGTATGATGATGAAATGAATCTGATCGCAACAGGAAGCTGTTTTGGAAATACGCTTCGGTGTATGGCGGTCAGCCATGAACACCAGGGGGAGGGACTGATGAATTCGATCGTCCGTCATCTGATCGAGCTGCAGTTTTCCAGAGGAAATACACATCTGTTTCTTTATACGAAATGCGATTCTGCCAGATTTTTCGGCGATCTTGGCTTTTATGAGATTGCACGGATCAATGGACAGATTGTCTTTATGGAAAATAAGCGTACCGGTTTTCCCGGTTATCTGAATACTCTGGCGAAGCAGAAAGAAGATGCACCACGGGTGGCTGCTCTTGTGATGAATGCTAATCCTTTTACTCTCGGTCATCAGTACCTGGTGGAAAAAGCTGCTGCCGAAAATGATATTCTTCATTTGTTTATTGTCAGCGAAGATGCAAGCCTAGTTCCTTTTGCGGTGCGTAAAAAACTGGTCATGGAAGGGACTGCCCATCTTACAAATATCCGTTATCATGACAGCGGTCCGTACATCATCAGCAATGCGACTTTTCCAAGTTATTTCCAGAAAGATGAAAAGGCTGTGATTGAAAGCCATGCCATGCTGGATCTGACTGTTTTCACTAAAATCGCAGCTGCGCTTGGAATCAATCGACGCTACGTTGGTGAGGAACCGACAAGCCTTGTCACTGGCATCTACAACCAGATCATGTCCGAGAAACTGCCGGAAAACGGAATTGAATGTATCATTGTTCCACGTAAGGAAAATGATGGAAAAGCTATCAGTGCGTCCACGGTACGTCAGGCTTTGAAGGAAGAAAACTGGGAACTTCTCAGGGAACTTGTCCCTGAGACAACCCTGGATTATTTCCAAAGCCCGGAAGCCCAGCCGGTACTTGAGAAAATTTGTACCGCTGAAAATGTGATTCACTATTGATTTAGAACAGATGGAAAAAATGCTTCATCCCATAAGAGTTTGGGCTGAAAATTAAATTTATTTAGTGAAAGGATTTTCAAGATATGCAAGATCAGGAAGTTACAATTACCGATATGATGTTCTGCCGCGACAGGCGTGTGCAGATCTAGAATGAATTTATAGAAAAATATCAGAAGCCTGTAATTTCTTTTTGTATGAATATTCCAGGGCCGATCAAGACGACGCCTCTGATCCGAAAGGGATTTGAGGCGGGAAAAGATGCTTTATTGCATGCTCTTTCTGCGGCAGATATGAATGTACTTGAATCTCGTGTTTTTCATGATATTACAGGAGATGAGATGCTGCTCTGTGTTGATGCTCCTGCCGAAAAGATTAAGGATCTCACTCAGCAGATTGAGGAGAGGCATCCTTATGGGCGTTTGTTTGATATGGATGTGATCGGGACAGATGGGATGAAACTTTCCCGGTCTTCCTATCGGAAATGTCTGATCTGCAATTGTCAGGCGCAGGAGTGTGCGCGGGCGCGGAGGCATACGGTTGCGGAGATGCAGGATAGAATAGAAGAAATTCTGGGGAATTCCCAGAATCCCGTCAATTTATATTGACATTTTTTAGCAGGGCAAATGCCCTGGGGGCTTTTGTTTATATTGGGATATAAGAAAACCGTCAAGGGACTTGTCCAGTCCCCTGACAACCCCTGGGCTGAATGTTTGAC
>OMNT01002235.1_pt1 | contig 15918 bp, 12 predicted proteins | sample 1672551 | NCBI WGS metagenome assembly OMNT01 (sample SAMEA3136698, study PRJEB25190) | human gut metagenome
GGGCCGCGACCCGGTGCGGCGGCGCACGGTGGTGGCACAGGAGCCGGGGCCGGACGTCCGCCCGGCGGAGCTGGATTTTCAGCGACTGGCCTCCCGGGACGGCTTGTCATTGGTGCGGATCACCCTGCATACCGGCCGCACCCACCAGATCCGGGTGCAGTTTGCCAGCCGGGGCTTCCCTCTGGTGGGGGACCGGAAATACGGCGGTGCCGGGGACGGCGAGACGCTGGCCCTGTGGTCCTGGCGGCTGGGCTTTACCCACCCGGAAACGGGACGGAGCATGGTGTTCACCCACCAGCCCCCGCCCGCCTGGCCCTGGACCCTGTTTCCCCTGCCGGAAACCGGAAGATAAGCCGCTCAGGGCGCGCGGCCCCGCGCCGCGCGCCCATTTTCGGATTTCGCGGGGAAAAATTTATTTTTCTCTTGACAGAGCCCGGATACATATGGTATCATGACAAAGCTGACGATTTCGCGGAGGGCGCATGCGGGTGTAGCACAATGGCCAGGGCACCAGCCTTCCAAGCTGGGGATGCGGGTTCGATTCCCGTCACCCGCTCCAACTTGTCACTATGCGCCAGTAGCTCAGTTGGATAGAGCAACTGCCTTCTAAGCAGTAGGCCAGGGGTTCGAGTCCCTTCTGGCGCGCCACTTCTTTACTGGAGCATATCGGCAGCGTCCCTTGCGGTTTTCATATGGTGGGTGTAGCTCAGTTGGTTAGAGCACCGGATTGTGGTTCCGGGTGTCGAGGGTTCGAGTCCCTTTACCCACCCCACTGAATATCAGGGATTGGGAGCGATCCCAATCCCTGATTCCTTTTCTCCACACAGGGGTGTAGCCAAGTGGTAAGGCAAGGGACTTTGACTCCCTCATCCGCTGGTTCGAGTCCAGCCATCCCTGCCACGCCTTTTCGGATGCCCCCATCCTTTTTTGTATATGTGCCACGCTCCGTTAGCTCAGTCGGTAGAGCACCTGCCTTTTAAGCAGGGTGTCCGGGGTTCGAATCCCCGACGGGGCACCAAAAAGAAAGACACGCTTGCGCGTGTCTTTCTTTTTGTATTTGACGTTTTTTCCGATAAAAACGAATCCCATTCGTAATATCATTCAGAAATATCACTATCCGTATTCAGAAGCCGAACACGATCCCCACCACGGCGGAGGCCAGGATGAACACAATGGGGTGCAGGCCCTTGGTGGGCTTCACCCAGCGGGTCAGCGCCAGGATCACCGCCGCCAGAGCCAACGCCTTCCAGTTTACAATCGCCAGGCCCGTGGCTCCGGTGTTCAGCAGGGTGATGGCCACCACGGACAGGCCCGCTGCGGCCACCATGGCCGTGGACGCCGGGCGCAGCCCGTAAAATGCCGCCTCCACATACCGGTTGTGCCGGAAGGCCTTCAGGAATGCCGCGATCACGAGGATCACGATCACCGACGGTGTCACCAGGCCCAGAGTGGATACGATGGCCCCGGGAATGCCCCGGGTGACATAGCCCACATAGGTAGCCATGTTCACGCCGATGGGGCCGGGGGTAGACTCGGACACCGCCAGCATATCTGCCAGCTGGGTGCGGGTAAACCATCCGGTGCGGTCCGCCATGTCATACAGAAACGGCAGGGTGGCCAGACCGCCGCCTACGGCAAACAGTCCGGTTTTGAAAAACTCATAAAACAGCTGCAAATAGATCATGACCGCTTCGCCCCCAGATTCTTAATGAGAAGTCCCGCCACGGCTGCCGCCAACACATAGATAATGGGCGAGAGCTTGGTGAACACCGACAGCGCCAGGATCACCAGGAAGATCACCAGGCCCCACACGTCCTTCACCGCGCCCTTCCACAGCTTCAGCACGGCGTTGAAAATCAGCACACACACGCACACCCGGATCCCGGCAAAGGCGTGCTGCACCCACGCCAGATGGGAAAACGTGGTGATGACGCCGGCCAGGGCCGCAATGATCACCAGGGACGGAAACACCACGCCCAGGGTGGCCACGATGCCGCCCAGGATACCGCGGCGCTTCTGGCCGATAAACGTGGCGGTGTTCACGGCAATGACGCCGGGGGTACACTGGCCGATGGCGAAATAATCGGTCAGCTCCTCATCGGTGGCCCATCCCTTGTTTTCCACCACCTCCCGCTGCAAAATCGGCAGCATGGCATAGCCGCCGCCGAAGGTCATGACCCCCACCTTGGCAAAGGTCAGAAACAGAGTAAGCAATTCCTTCAACAAAACACACCTCCTGGAATGTCCGGGCCGCCGCATTTCCCATAAAAAGGGCCCTGCGATACTGTATACCAATCCCGGGCGGCTGTCAATTGCCATTGCCGTAAAATTTTGGCGGTTCGTCTTAAAATAAACAGGCATTTTATCAGAAATTCCTTGCTTTTCTGCCGAAAACGGTATAGAATATTCGGGAAGATTTTCTGGGAGGACTGGATCAACATATGAGCAACAACCCCTATAAGACCCGCGAGGGCGGCGCAACCGTCACGGTTTTCGTGCCCTACGACTGCAACAACCACTGCCCCTTCTGCATCAACAAAAAGGAATACGCCGACTGCACCGGCTTCAGCCTGGACGCCATTCTGGAGAGCATCCGCACCATGGACGCCATCACCCCCCGGTGCGATTTCGTGTTCACCGGCGGCGAGCCTCTGGCCAATCTGGAGTCCCTGCAAAAAATGCTGGACGTTATCCCCACCACCCACAAGGTGTATATCAACACCACCTTCCCGGTGCAGACCGGGTTCTACACCGCCGAGGAAATGCTGGACTTCACCCGACGCAACCGGGACAAGATCACCTGCATGAACATCTCCCGCCACCTGGTAAAATACGTGGAGGAGAGTCCCGACCAGGTGCTGGGGCAGATCGCCTGCCCCACCCGCATCAACTGCGTGCTGTACAAGAAATACCCGGCGGAGAAGCTCCCCCAGTATGTGGAGCGTTTCCTGCCCTATGGCATCCCCATCCAATTCCGGTATGACTATACCGAAACCACGCCGGAGAACCTGTATGACCAGGATCACGACCCCATTCTGCAGGATCTGAAGCGCCTGTTCACCTATCGGGGGCTGGACGGCTGCCGTATGCGCAACGGCTTCCACTTTGAGTACAAGGGCCTGCACATGACGTACCACAAGACCCTGCCCTATTCCACCATCGTGGAAAAGGGCGACGACGGCGTGACCTATGACATTCTGTATGATATTCTCATCAAGCAGAACGGCGAGATCCACTCCGACTGGACCGGCGTGAAGATGGACGTGGAGAAATACCGCCACGTGACCTTTGAGCCCTACGATCTGCGGGTGCTGGACGGCACTGTTGATTTCTGAAAAAAACCTCCTGACCGTTCCCGGTCAGGAGGGATTTTTTTATTGGCTGCACAGGGGGCGCAGGGCCGCCAGCAGCTTGTCATTGTCCTCCGTATTGCGGACGGCCAGGCGCAGGTACTGCCGCCCGCCCAGCTTAGCGGACAGATCCTTCACCAGGATGCGGCTGCCGATCAGCAGCTCCCGGGTAACGGCCCGGGAGGACAGGCCGCCCAGCAGCTCCACCATCAGATAGTTGGCCTGAGACGGGATCACCCGCAGGTTGGGCAGACGCTCCAGCTCCGCCCGGAAGCGGGCCCGCTCGGCCCGGATGCGGTCCAGGGACTGGGCATAGTCCTTTTTATACTTCTCCTCGATCTGCATATAGAACTCGGCAAAGGAGTTGATGTTCCAAATGGCCACGTCCTTTTTCAGCGCATCAATAAGCTCCGTGTCGCCGGAGGCCAGAACACCCAGCCGCAGGCCGGGCACGCCATAGGACTTGGAGATGCTCTTGACCACATACAGCCGCTTGTGGGCATCCAGCAGCTCCTGGCGGATGAAGGTGTTGTCCGCCTCGTCGGCAAAGTCGGCAAAGGACTCGTCCACGATCAGGCGGATCCCCTTTTCCTCCGCCCACCGGATCAGGCGGCGGACATCCCCGGCAGGGATATAGTTGCCGGAGGGGTTATCCGGGTTGATGAGCACCAGGTTGTCAATGGTCTGGCCGCCAAAGAAGGCCATCAGGTCGTCGGCGGTATACCGGAAGTCCGGCCCCGCCGGGGTAAAGCAGACGTTGGGCCGGTCCTGATAGCGGTTGGGATACTCCTCAAATGTGGGGCGGATGATGCCGGTGACGCCCTCCAGCCGGGCCATTAGGGCCTTGATCAGCTCCGCTGCGCCGTTACCCACCACGATATTGTCCTGGTGAACGGCAAAATTCTTGCCTGCCAGCAGGGCATTCACCCGCATGCCGGAGGGATACTGGGTCAGCAGCGGAGTAAAGTTGGCCTGCAGCTCGTCGATCAGCCGCTGGGGCGGGAAGTAGGGATTCACCAGATAGCAGAAGTCCAGCAGCTGGGGATAACGCCAGTAGCCGCCGTAGCGTCCCTGCATCAGGCTGACCTTGAAGTCCGGGTCCTGGGCAAACATGGACGAGGCGATATCCAGATCCTGGATGTCGTCGATCTCGTACCAGAGCTGGCCGTTCAGGCGCTTGGCCCGGATCTCGGGGTCATCCAGCATGGTGATGACCCGCAGGACCTGCTCATAGTACTCGTTGTTGCCCAGGGCCTTGGAGTACGCCTCCAGGAAGGGGACGTAGTGGGTCTGGGAAAAGTGGCGGCCGAACTTATAGATATTGACGGTCTTATAGTACTCGCCGGCCTCCTGGAACTTGAAGCTCTTCCCCGGAACGAAGGACTCGATGCTGTCATCTGCCCCCAGCTTCACGCAGGTGCCGTCCATCCAGCTCTCGTACTTGTCCACCAGAGCCAGCGTCTCCCGGGGGTCGTCCAGCAGCTGGTCGATGACGGAGTCCTCAAAGATCAGATCCGACTCAAACAGCAGGGTATCGTCCTGGCAGAGGTAGTCCTTGGCCAGGGCCAGAGAATAGATGTTGTTGGTCTTGTCGTAAATGGGGTTATGGACATAGACAATAGGCGTCCGGATGCCCAGGGTGTCGATGTACTCCATGAGCTTCTCGCCCTCATAGCCCACCACGATGACGATGCGGGACAGATGGCGGCGCTCGATCTGATGGAGCATCCGGTCGATCAGGGCCACGCCGTTGACCTGTACCATGCACTTGGTCCTGTCCTGGGTCAGCTCCTTCAGGCGCTTGCCCATGCCCGCTGCCAATATGATTGCCTGCATATGGTCTCCCCTTTTCTGTCTGGAGTTTTTGATGCCCTATTATACCCCATGCGGCGGAAATGTGCAATGGCAGACAGGCGAAAAATGCGAAATTCCGGGTCCGGGCCATTGCATTCCTCCCGGCAGCATGATATGATAGAGAAAAAAGAAGGGAGCTGAAAAGATGAGCATGATCTCCTGCTGAACATCTGGCGCAATATGCTTCGGGCGGCGTTGACCGCCTGGTTCGTTGTGCCTTTTCGCGGGAAATCGGTTCATCTCTCGGCTCCATGCATGGTGCTGCCCTACCCTTTTGCGGGCACAGTATGTGCATTTGGCTGCGGGAATCGTTTCCCGCAGCCATTTTTGCTATAGGAGGCATAACCATGTCCTTGATTCAAGTATCCAACCTGACCTTCTGCTACGAAGGCAGCTGCGACAACATTTTTGAAAACGTCAGCTTCCAGATCGACACCGACTGGCGGCTGGGTCTCACCGGCCGCAACGGTCGGGGAAAAACCACCCTGCTCCGGCTTTTGCAGGGAATGTACCCCCACCGGGGAACCATCCGCGCCAGCGTGGGCTTCGACTATTTCCCCTACACGGTGCCGGACCCGGAGGAGTGCCCCCTGGAGCTGCTGCCGGCCATCTGCCCGGAGGTGCCCCAGTGGTGCTTTCTGCGGGAGCTTGCGCCGCTGGAGGTCCCGGAGGAGGCACTGTACCGCCCGTTTTCCACGCTCTCCGGCGGGGAGCGGTCCAGAATTCTGCTGGCCATGCTCTTTTCCCGGGACAACCGCTTCCTGCTGATCGACGAGCCCACCAACCATCTGGACCGGGCAGGCCGGGAGCTGGTCAGCCGCTATCTCAGGAGCAAACGGGGCTTTCTGCTGGTATCCCACGACCGCGCGTTTCTGGACGGCTGCGTGGACCACATCCTCTCCATCAACCCCAGCGGCATCGAGCTCCAGCGGGGCAATTTCTCCTCCTGGTACGAGAACAAGCAGCGCCGGGACGCCTACGAGCTGGCCCAGAACGCCCAGCTGAAAAAGGAGATCGGGCGGCTGAAGGAGGCAGCCCGGCAGTCCAGCGCCTGGGCCGACCGGGTGGAGAGCACCAAGATCGGCGCAAACTCCGCCAAGGCCAAGGGCGAGGCCGACGCCATGGGCGGACGGGCCTTCATCGGTGAGCAGTCCCGGCGCATGCAGCAGCGCCGCAAGAATCTGGAGCGGCGGCAGCAGAACGCCATTGAGGAAAAATCCGCCCTGCTGAAAAACCTGGAGACCAACCAGCCCCTGAAGCTGCATCCCCTGACCCACCACGCAAGGCAGCTGGCGCTGCTGCGGGACCTGACCATCTGCTATGGCAGCGCGCCGGTGTGCTCCGGCGTCTGCTTCCAGGTGGAGCAGGGGGAGCGCATCGCTCTCTGCGGCCCCAATGGCTCCGGCAAGTCCAGTATTCTGAAGCTGCTGTGCGGCCAGGACATCCCCCACACCGGGACCCTGGAGCTGGCCAGCGGACTGGTCATCTCCTATGTGCCCCAGGACGCATCCGGCCTGCGGGGCAGCCTGCGGGACTACGCCGCCCGCTGCGGCATTGACGAGACCCTGTTCAAAACCATTCTGCGCAAGCTGGGCTTTGAGCGGGTGCAGTTTGAGAAGGACATGTCCGACTATTCCGCCGGGCAGAAAAAAAAGGTTCTGCTGGCCCGGAGCATGTGCCAGTCCGCCCACCTGTATATCTGGGACGAGCCCCTGAACTATGTGGACGTTCTCTCCCGCATCCAGATCGAGGAGCTGCTGACGGCCTTCCGCCCCACCCTTCTGTTCGTGGAGCACGACCGCATGTTCTGTGACAGGATCGCCACAAAGCTGGTGGAGCTTTGAGTGTGCAAACCGGCCCCGGCGCTTTTGCGCCGGGGCCGGTTTGCGTAAGCACGGAGCGATTTTATCGCTGACCCTTGTCGTAGGGGATGCCCTCGGCCTTGGGGGCCCGGGACTTCTTGGAGGTGAAGGCCAGCACCAGCAGGGTGATCAGGTACGGCAGCATCCGGTACAGGTGGGCGCTGATGCCGATGTCGGCCAGCAGGAACACGCCGTCGCCGTTGATGTCGATGCTGGCATATGCCGCGGCGATGCACTTGAACAGGCCGAACAGCAGGGACGCGCCCGCGATGTTCAGAGGCTTCCAGTTGCCGAAGATCATAACGGCCAGAGCCAGGAAGCCGAAGCCCGCCACGTCACCGTTGGAGGAGCAGTTGGCCGTGGTCATGGCGTACACAAAGCCGCCCATGCCCGCCAGAGCGCCGGAAATGGTGACGCCGGCATAGCGCATCCTGTAGACGTTGATGCCCAGAGAGTCCGCCGCCTGGGGATTCTCGCCGCAGGCCCGCAGACGCAGGCCGAACTTGGTCTTGTACAGGATGACGGACAGGATGATAAACAGCAGGATGCAGATGTAGGTGGCCAGATAGATCTTGTTCAGGAAGGTTTCCCCAAAGAAGCCCCAGTCCACGCTCTTGTCCACGCCGAAGGTGGACTTTTTCAGCATGAACCAGCTGGCAGAGTCGCCGGTGGCCATTTGCAGGGTATTCTGGTTGGCGATGATGCGGATCAGGAACAGCACCAGAGCGGGGGCCATCAGGTTCAGCGCCGTGCCGCCGATGGTCTGGTCCGCCCGGAGGTTGATGGACGCAAAGCTCAGCAGCAGGGAGAACACCGCGCCCATGGCCGCCGCCACCAGCATGGTCAGCAGCTCCAGCCCCTGAAGGGCCACCCAGTCGCCGGCCTGCTTGGCGGCCAGCACCGCCTCGGAGCCCTGCATCAGCCGCACGAACAGCACGCCGATGAAGGCGCCGAAGATCATGATGCCTTCCAGGGCCAGGTTGATGATACCGCTGCGCTCGGCGAACACGCCGGCCAGGGCCACGATCATCAGGGGCACCGCATAAATAAGCGTCTGTTGGATCAGGAACGTCATGCCTGGTCGCCTCCTTCCTCCGTCTGAGCCGCTATCGGCTCTGCCGGTTCCGTGGGTTCCTCCGCCGGTTTCTCCGCCGGTGCGGCGTCCGCCGCCGGGGCGGCAGTCTCCTCCACATGGGCGTGGGGCTTTTTCTTCCGGGACAGCATCATGCGGATGGCCAGGGAGAAGGCGGACAGATACACGATGACGGAGATGATCACGTCGGTGATGTATTCGTTATAAGCCGTCAGGTTGGTCAGCTGCTGGCCCACGATGTTCAGCATGGCCATGAAGATGCCGGTGAACACCACGGCGATGGGGTTGTTCAGTGCCAGCAGGGCCACGGGGATGCCGTTGAAGCCCACGGCGGGCAGGGACTGATAGGTGGACCAATAGAACTCCGTGTTGCCGGACAGCCAGTACAGCGCAGCGCCGGCGCCGGCCAGCGCACCGGCGATGGCCATGGACAGCACGATGTTGCGCTTGTCCCGGATACCGGCATAGCGGGCGGCGTGGCGGTTGGCGCCGCAGGCCTTCAGCTCATAGCCCAGGGTGGTCTTGTTCATCAGGATGTACATGGCGATGGCGATGACAATGGCCACCAGGATGCCGCCGTTGACCTGGGAGCCGGGGAACAGCATGTCCAGGCCCAGCTTGGGCGTGGCCACGCCGTTGAAGGTGGTCTTATAGATGTAGCCGGACTTGGTGCTCTCGGTGAGGTTCTTGAAGCTGCTGATGTCGAACATCCAGGTCACCAGGTTGGCGGCGATCCAGTTGGTCATGATGCACGCCAGCACCTCGTTGATGTTCAGCAGGGCCTTTACCAGGCCGGGGATCGCGCCCCACAGAGCGCCGGACAGGCACCCGGCCAGGAAGGCCAGCACCCAGATGACGCCCACGGGCACGGACTCGGAGGGGATGGACAGGGCCACCATCAGGGTGACCATGGTGGAGATCAGATACTGACCGGGGGCGCCGATGTTGAACAGGCCCGTCTTGAAGGCCACGGCCACGGAAAGTCCCGTCATGATCAGGGGCGTTGCCCGGAACAGCATGTTGCCCAGGTTCACGGCGTTGAAGCCCCAGGTCAGGGTACCGGCGGCGTCCCGGCCGGTGCTGAAAATACCGGCAAAGATGATGCGGATACCGTCCCACGCGCCGGTCAGAGAGATCTTCTCATTGCACAGGCCCACGATGAGCACGGCGATGCCGCCCACCAGCAGACCCGCCAGAATGGAGATCAGGGATGAGAGCACCTTTTTGGTGCCGTCTTTTTCGTAAAGCGCTGCCAGTGCGTTCTTTTTCATGCCTGGTCACCTCCCATATCATCCCGCTTGGCGCCGGACATGTACAGGCCCAGCTCGGCCACGGTGGTGGTTTTCGGATTCAGCTGGCCCACAAGCTGGCCCTCGTACATCACCAGGATGCGGTCGGACAGGCTCATGACCTCGTCCAGCTCCAGAGACACCAGCAGCACCGCCTTGCCGCGGTCCCGCTCGGCCACCAGCTGGCTGTGGATATACTCGATGGCGCCCACGTCCAGGCCGCGGGTGGGCTGCACCGCCACGATCAGGGACTTATCCCGGTCCACCTCGCGGGCGATGATGGCCTTCTGCTGGTTGCCGCCGGACATGCTGCGCACGATGGTCACGGGGCCCTGGCCGCTGCGGACATCGTATTGGTCAATAAGCCGCTGGGCATATTCCCGGACGGCGGCGTTCTTGATGAAGCCTGCCGTCTGGAACTGGGGCTCCAGATACCGCTGGAGCACCATGTTCTGCTCCAGGGTAAAGTCCAGGATCAGGCCGTGCTTATGCCGGTCCTCGGGGATATGGCTCATGTTTTCGCCCCGGTGGCGGATGGAAGCGTGGGTAATGTTCTTGCCGCACAGCTCCACAGTGCCGCTGGTGATTTTGTCCAGGCCCGTCAGGCCCTGGACGAACTCCGTCTGACCGTTGCCGTCGATGCCGGCGATGCAGACGATCTCACCGGCCCGGACCTCCAGGCTCACGTCGTGGACGGCGTCCCGCTTGTGCTGATGGGAGGCCACGCACATGTGGCGCACCCGCAGCACGGGGTCCTTGGGCTGGGCGGGCTCCTTCACCACCTGCAGCTGCACCGGGCGGCCCACCATCATGTTGGACAGCTCCTGCTTGTTGGTGTCGCAGGTGTTCACCGTGCCCACATAGCGCCCCTTACGCAGAACGGTGACCCGGTCCGCCACGGCCATGATCTCGTTGAGCTTGTGGGAGATGAACAGGATGGACTTGCCCTCCTTGGTGAGGCTGCGCATGATCTCCATAAGCTCGTCGATCTCCTGGGGGGTCAGCACGGCGGTGGGCTCGTCGAAGATGAGGATCTCGTTGTCGCGGTACAGCATCTTCAGGATCTCCACGCGCTGCTGCATGCCCACGGTGATGTCCTCGATCCTGGCGTCCAGGTCCACCCGCAGGCCGTACCGCTGGGACAGGTCCTGCACCTTCTGCCGGGCTGCCTTCTTTTGCAGGAAGCCCATTTTGGTGTCCTCCGCGCCCAGGATGATGTTGTCCAGGACGGTGAACACATCGATGAGCTTGAAGTGCTGGTGCACCATGCCGATGCCCAGTGCCGTTGCGTCGTTGGGGTCGTTGATCTTCACCGGCTTGCCGTTTTTCCGGATCTCGCCCTCCTCCGGCTGGTACAGGCCGAACAGGACGGACATCAGCGTAGATTTGCCGGCGCCGTTTTCGCCCAGCAGGGCGTGGATCTCACCCTTGCGCAGCTGCAGGGTGATGTCGTCGTTGGCCTTAATGCCGGGAAACTCCTTGGTGATGTGAAGCATTTCGATCACATACTGGGGAGATTGCTCCATGCCGCCACCTACTTTCTCTCATTTTCTGTCTGCCGCAATCGTTTCCAAGGCGGACAGTATAACAAGTTTATTATAACGTCCAATGCAGGGAATTGCAAGAACGAACCGGAAAATAGGGCGGTATTTACAAAAATTGTCCCCCTCCCTCCGGCAAATAGACGGAAAGAACGCCGCCCAAGCGGACGGCGTTCTTTCCGGAACAAAAAGAAGGAAAACAATAAAAGGATGGAAAGCGGATTTACTTGTGATCCACGGAGTACATGTGCTCAATGAGGCACAGGATCTTATCGGAATAGCCGATCTCGTTGTCGTACCAGGAGACCACCTTTACGAAGGTGTCGGTCAGGGCGATACCGGCCTTGGCATCAAAGATAGAGGTATGGGTGTTGCCCAGGAAATCGGAGGACACCACAGGCTCGTCGGTGTAATCCAGAATACCCTTCAGCTCGCCCTGGGCAGCCTCCTTCATGGCGGCGCAGATCTCGTCGTAGGAGGCGGGCTTTTCCAGATTCACGGTCAGGTCCACCACGGACACATCCAGGGTGGGCACACGCATGGACATACCGGTGAGCTTGCCGTTCAGGCTGGGAATCACCTTGCCCACGGCCTTGGCGGCGCCGGTGGAGCTGGGGATGATGTTGCCGGAGGCAGCACGGCCGCCGCGCCAATCCTTCACGGACACGCCGTCCACGGTTTTCTGGGTGGCGGTGGTGGAGTGAACGGTGGTCATCAGGCCATCGGCAATGCCGAAGTGATCATGCAGCACCTTGGCAATGGGGGCCAGGCAGTTGGTGGTGCAGCTGGCGTTGGAAACGAAGGTCATGTCGGAGGTGTAGGTGTCCTGGTTCACGCCCATAACAAACATGGGGGTGTCGTCCTTGGAGGGGGCGGACATGACCACATGCTTGGCGCCGGCCTCGATGTGGCCCTTGGCCTTGTCCTTGGTCAGGAACAGGCCGGTGGACTCGATGACGTACTCCGCGCCGATCTCCTTCCAGGGCAGGTTGGCGGGGTCGCGCTCGGCGAACACGGGGATGGAGCGGCCATCCACAATGATGGCGTTCTCGCTGGAGGACACCTGGGCGTCGATCTTACCGTGCATGGTGTCATACTTCAGCATATAGGCAAGGTAATCAGCGGGACACAGGTCGTTGATGCCCACGATCTCGATCTCGGGGTGGTGCAGGCTGCACCGCAGGACCATGCGGCCAATACGGCCAAAACCATTGATACCGACTTTGATGCTCATAAATACAGCTTCCTCTCTGTGATGGAATATATCAAACATATGGTACGTTTAGTATTATATGCGAGAATTTTGGAAAATGCAATACCCGCTTGCAAATTTTTTTATCTTTTAGCAGGTTGCGACAAATATCTTGTGTTTTTCCTTTGCGTTTGATATAGTATGGTATAAATTCGCATGACAGCCAGATCATTCCGGGGATAAGTCCTATGCCTTCCCGGAATCGTATACAGGGGAAGGAGGCTGTATCATATGGAGTACAGTGAAACGGAAAAGCAAATGCTCCGGGAGATCCTGCCGGGCATCGCCACACAGCTGCGGGGCTCTCTGGCCAACATCCACGCAGCTTTGGGACGCCTTGCCCCGGAGCAGGCGCGGGACGCCAGCACCGACACCGACCGCAGTGCCGCCATTCTGTGCCAGAGCTATTACCGCATCCTGCGGGTGGTGAACAATCTGTCCGACGCACCTATGCTGGCAGAGGAAAAGCCTCTGGACACGGAAAATGTGGAGCTGGTGTGCTTTCTGGACGGCCTGTGCCGCCAGGGGGAGGCCCTGGCCCAGCTGATGGAGCTGCGGCTGACCTTTACCTGCCCGGAACGGGCCCACACCGTGGCCGTCAACCGGGAGTATCTGGCCCGGCTGTTCTGGAACCTGGTGTCCAACGCCATGAAATTCACTCCCCGGGGCGGGACCGTGGACGTGTGCCTGCGCTCCGGCCAGAGCTGCGTGCTGCTGTCGGTGAAGGACAGCGGCTCCGGCATTCCGCAGGACAAACAGGCCCAGCTGTTTGACCGGTGGCAGCACAGCAATATGGACCTGCCGGCCCATGGCCTGGGGCTGGGTCTGCCTCTGTGCCGCCGCATTGCCCAGGGCCACGGCGGCAGCCTTGTGGTGTCATCCCGGGAGGGGCAGGGCACCACGGTGACGGTGCGCCTGCCGGACCGCCGCAGCGGCGTGACCCTGGTGCGGGACATGCCGTTCCACTATGCCGGCGGCTTCAACCCCACGCTGGTGGAGCTGGCGGACGCCCTGCCGTATCAGGCGTTCACCAAAAACTATATTGAGTAATTTTTCCCGGTTTTACCGGATTTATGCACAGGAGGTCTGGCGTGGAAGGAAAACGCGTATTGGTGGCCATGTCCGGCGGCGTGGACAGCAGCGCCGCGGCGCTGCTGCTGCGGCAGCAGGGGTACGACTGCGACGGAGCCATGCTGCGGCTGTATAACGGGGAGAAGGCGGGGACCTGCTGCTCTGCCGACGATGCGGACGATGCGCGGTCCGTGGCCTACCGGCTGGGCATGAAATTCTATGTGTTCAACGAAACGGAACGCTTCGCCCGGGAGGTCATGGACCGCTTTGTGGCGGAATACTGCGCCGGGCACACGCCGAATCCCTGCATCGACTGCAACCGCTGCCTGAAGTTCGGGGCCCTGCTGGACCGGGCTCTGGTGCTGGGGTATGACTATATCGCCACCGGGCACTATGCCCGGGTGGACCGGGACCCGGACACCGGACTGTACCGCCTGCTGCGGGGCCGGGACCGGCGCAAGGACCAGAGCTATGTGCTCTATCAGCTGACCCAGCACCAGCTGGCCCATCTGCTGCTGCCGGTGGGAAACTATGACAAGCCCGCCATCCGCGACAGTGCCCGTCAGGCGGGGCTGCTGAACGCCGACAAGGCGGACAGCCAGGATATCTGCTTCGTCCCCGACGGGGATTATGCGGAGTTTCTGCGGGAGTATGGCCATGTGACTATGGAGCCCGGGGACTTTGTGGACCAGGACGGTCATGTACTGGGCCGCCACAAGGGCCTTCCCTGCTACACCACCGGCCAGCGCAAGGGCCTGGGGGTGTCCGCCGGGAAGCATGTGTATGTGGTGCGGAAAAACGCCGCCGACAACCCCGTGCCCGCACTGGGCGACAAGACCCCCCTTCAAGTAGTCCGCAAGGACGCCATCGACCAGCTGGCACGGAAAGGCATCGTGGGCAGCGTGGTCAACTGCCCCAAGGGCTTGCCTGCTGGCAGTGACACCGCCATCCTGTCCATCTTCGGCAACGACCCCTGGAAGTGCTACACCGGCCGTTCCCCCTTGGAGGCTGCCGCCACCGGTATCCTCCTGAATCCCGGCGATGTCAGCTACCGCTGCAATATGATCGCCCTGGAGGAAGGGGACAAGCCCTATGCCGAGAAGAAGATTTTGTCCCATTCCGGCGGCTCCATTGAAGGGGAGCAGTCCATTGAGCTGATCAATTACCTATTCGACCATCCTGATTTCAAGGATGCGGCCAAGGCGGCCGGCATGATCGTCTATCCCGCCCCCTCCTTCCGGCACATCGCTGTTCAGTCCCAAGTGGACATCACTGGCATCAACCTCATCCCGCCCCATGACCACCTGGGCGAGGTCATCGGCCCCCTGCTGCCCTCCGGCTGCGACAATGCCAAGACATTGACCCACCTGATGGAGCTGTCTCATCAGATTTTGGACGACCACCCCATCAACCAGACCCGCCGCGCGGAGGGCAAGCTGCCCGCCAACGGCGTATGGTTCTGGGCGGAAGGCACTGGCGTAGCGCTGGGCTCCTTTGTGGACAAGTACGGCAAGAACGGCACCGTCATCTCCGCCGTTCCCCTCTGCCAGGGCATTGCCCGTTTGGGCAGCCTGAAGGCAGTGGAGGTGGAGGGCGCCACCGGTGAGCTGGACACCAACTATGAGGGCAAGACCCAGGCCGCCCTGGACTGCCTGGCCGACGGTGATGATTTTGTGGCCATCCATGTGGAGGCTCCCGACGAATGCACCCACAACGGGGACACTCCGGGCAAGCTCCAAGCCATCGAGTGGCTTTCCAGCCGCGTGGTTGGCCCTCTGGTGGAGGGCTTGGACAAAGCCGGTTACGACTACCGCATCCTCATCCTCTCCGACCACAAGACCCTCACTTCCACCCGCGGCCACGATGGCGATCCGGTGCCCTATCTCATCTACGACAGCCGCACCGACACCCACAACGGCCTGCCCTACACCGAGGAAGCCGGTCTGAAGGGCCCCTTTATGGACAACGGGGTCAACCTGATGGCCGCTCTCTTTGAACAGAACTGACGACGAAAAGGAGAAACGCATATGAATAACCAGTGGCCTGGCTTTGGCCCTGCCGATATTTTGCTGCCCCAGAACTGCGACCTGACCAAGTGGAGCGTGGTGGCCTGCGACCAGTACACCTCCCAGAACGACTATTGGGAACGGGTGGCACAGACCGTAGGGGACGCCCCCTCTACCCTCAAGCTCATCTTGCCGGAGAGCCAGCTGGAGGACGGGCACTTTGAAGAACACGTTGCCGACATCAACCGCACCATGGACGCATATTTGGATCAGGGGTTGTTCCGCACCCTGCCCAATGCCCTCATCTATGTGGAACGCTGGCTGGACAATAAGAAGCTCCGCCGGGGCCTGGTGGGCGTGGTGGACTTGGAGTGCTACGACTACAACGCCGGTTCCAGCAGCCTCATCCGTGCCACCGAAGGCACCGTCATCACCCGCCTGCCGCCCCGCGTGGCCGTCCGGCGCAACGCCTCCCTGGAGCTGCCCCACATCATGGTGCTGGTGGATGACCCAGACAAGCAGCTCATCGAGCACCTGACCTACGAGACTGACCGGATGGAGGAGGTCTACGACTTCGACCTGATGGAGCGCGGCGGTCAT
>OMNT01002242.1_pt1 | contig 15881 bp, 8 predicted proteins | sample 1672551 | NCBI WGS metagenome assembly OMNT01 (sample SAMEA3136698, study PRJEB25190) | human gut metagenome
TAAATGCTCCGAGCATTTAACAGGTTCTCGCAGGCAATAATTGGGAACCGAAGCAACCGCCTGACCCCTTAGCGACGTTGGCCGATAGCGCTACTCCAAATAAGCGCCGGTCTGTCTATTCCACAAGTTGGCGTATTCGCCGCCGTCAGCGATAAGCTGCTCATGCGGACCGTCTTCAGCGACCTTGCCTGAATCGAGCACGACGATGCGGTCGAGGCTCGCCACCGTTGAGAGGCGATGCGCCACCACGATACACGTGCGCCCTTTCATGAGCGTGGCGAGCGCATCTTGCACGAGCGCTTCGCTTTCAGAATCGAGCGCACTCGTCGCCTCATCGAGCACGAGCACGGGACAATCGGCCAGAATAGCGCGCGCAATGACGATGCGCTGGCGTTGGCCGCCCGAAAGCTTCACGCCACGCTCGCCAACCTGGGTTTCGAAGCCCTGGGGCAGACGCTCGATGAACTCCAGCGCGTTCGCACGCGCCGCCGCTTCGCGAATCTCATCCATGCTGGCGCCGGGCTTGCCGTACGCGATATTCTCGGCAACGCTGCGATGGAACAGCAGCGATTCCTGCGGCACATAGGCGATTTGGCGACGCAGCGACTGCTGCGTGCATTGGGCGATGTTTTGCCCATCAAGAAGAATGCACCCCTGCTGAATGTCGGACAAGCGCAGCAAAAGCTTCGTGAGCGTGGTTTTACCCGCGCCGGAAAGACCTACAAGGCCAACGCGCTGGCCTGCGGGAATATGCAGTTCGAAATCGTCGAACACCTGCGTTTTCGCATCGCCGTCGCCATACGAAAAGCCAATGCCCTCAAAATCGATCGCGCCTTCACGCACCTGCAAATCGGGCGCGCCAGCGACATCGGCCACCAGTCGCGGCTCGTCGAGCGTGGCCGTCATGCCGCTCGCATCGCCGAACGCGCGATTGAAACGCTGCAGACCATTGTTGATGAAATTGAACTGATTCGTGACCGTATAGGTATAGGTGAACATCATCACAAGCGTGCCCGGCGTGATGCCATACCACGCATTGCCGCCCGCGATGAACACGGCCACCACGCTCATAATGACCACGGTAATCGATGCCGTGATAATGCCGCGCGTAAGCGAGGCCCACATGCGCTTCGAATCGCGCGCGACCACTTCCCTGTTCGCTGCATCGAACAGCCCGCGCTCATAGTCTTCGCGCCCATACGTTTTAACGGCAAGGATGTTCGATACCGAGTCGGACAGCTCGCCCGACAACTGGTTTTGGGCGCTCGCCGCCTTCTCATTAAGCGACAGAATGCGCTTGTACATGATGTATGAAACCGTGGCATACACCGCGAGCAGCGCCATGAGAATAGCCACATACACCGGCACGCGCGGCGCCAAAATGCCGCACGTGAAAATGACCGAGCACATAACCGGCAGAAACGGAAACATGATGGTCTCGATAATCTGCTGGTAGGCGCTCATGAATTTCGACGTTTGGCTCACAAGCGTTCCGCCGAAGCGATTGGAATGAAAGCTCATGGACTGGTTGCACAGCGCGTCAAAGCTCATCGTGGCCAAATCATACGCTGCCGCGATTTCCAGCTTATACAGCGTGTAATCTTGGAACTTGCTTGCGGCCTGGCCGAAAACGTTGATCGCGATGAGCGCCACGATATAGGGCCCGTAGGCGGAAAACACCTCATCGGGGCTCACGCCACCCTCGCTCACGCGGTCGACGACGAGGCTCATAACGTACGGGTTGCCATACGAAAGCAACGCCACGAAAAGAAACGTCGATACGATAAGGCCCCAAAACAGGCCCTTATGCTTGCGCGTTACCTGCCAGTAGTAATGCAGCGTGCGGCGTGTGGTCGATTGTTGCATGAATTCCCCTTGGCGCCTTTACTGTTCATCGATGAAGCCAACACGATAATTCGCGAACACCACGCCATCGCCCATCTGGGTCGCGTCGAGGTCGACATCGGCGCTTATGCTGAAGTCGCGATCGTCCGACTCGTCGCGGAAAATTTGGCGCACACGCCACACATGGGCTGCTTCTTCATCGGATTCGTCGATAACCAAGTATTTCTTCGAACGGGCATCGGCATCGAGCACGATTTCTTCGTGCTGGGCGAAGTATTCATCAAGGGCCGCCTGCCAAGCGCGCTCGCCAAAGCCCCAGTCGGCATCCATCTCGCCCAAGTCGGCCACGCGGCCAAGCGAAGCCAAACGCACGCGCGAGATGAGTGCGTTGCGCACAAGCACGGTAAGGCCGCGCCTGTCGCGCACCACGGCGTCGGTTTGCGCCTCGGGCGGATCCGCGTCAAGCGATGCGCCCGCATTGGCCCATTCGTCCACCAAACTCGAATCGACCGAGCTCACCACAAGTCCAAGCCAGGCGATGATGTCTTTCATCTGCTCGTCGCGCTTATCGATGGGCACCGTACGATCGAGCGCGCGGAAAGCCTCGGCCAAATAGCGAAGTAGAATGCCCTCGAAACGCGCGATTCCCAAGCGCTGGATATAGCCCTTGAAGTCGCTCGCCGTTTCGAGCATGTCGCGCAGAACCGATTTGGGGCTCAACTCGAAGTCGCGAGCCCACGGAACCTTCTCACAATACTGCGCGAAGGCGGAATTGAGCAAATCCTCGAGCGGCTTGGGGTAGGTGACTTCGGCGATGCGCTCCACGCGCTCATCGTAATCGACGCCGTCCATCTTCATTTCGGCCATAGCCTTATCGCGCGCCTTGCGTTCCTGCGCGCGCAGCACCTGGCGCGGGTTTTCGAGCGTCGCTTCAACCATGGAAACCGCATCGAGGGCATAGGTATCGCTTTCGGGATCAAGCAACTCGAGCGCCGCGAGCAAGAACGGCGAAAGAGGCTGGTCGAGCGCGAAATCGTCGGGCAGGTCCATCGTGAGCACGTATTCGGTGCCACCATCTTCGGCCTTGCGGCGCTCTACCACGTCGGCATCGATGAGCGTAGCGAACACTTCATCGGCGCGCTGCGAGAGCTTGATTTTTTCCTCAGGCGTCTGCATGGAGTCGTTGATAAGCGCTTCGACGCGAGCGCGTGCGTCGCCGCCCTGCTCCACCACCGAAAGCACCATGGAATGGGTGATGCGCAAACGCGGCGTGAGTTTTTCGGGCTGCGATTCAATGAGGTGGTCGAAGGTCTGCTCGCTCCAATTCACGAAGCCCTCGGGCGCTTTCTTCTTTTTGATACGGCGCAACTTCTTCTCGTCGCCGCCGGCCTTCACCATGGCTTTGTAGTTCTCGATTTCATGCTCGGGTGCCTCGGCAAGCACGCGGCCTTCGCTATCGAAGCCCGAACGGCCCGCGCGACCGGCGATTTGATGGAACTCGCGCGAACGAAGGCGGCGCATTTTGTAGCCGTCGAATTTCGTGAGCTGCGTGAAAACCACGGTATGGATGGGCACGTTAATGCCCACGCCCAACGTGTCGGTGCCACAAATTACCGGCAGAAGGCCCTGCTGGGCGAGTTTTTCGACAAGCAAGCGATAGCGCGGCAGCATGCCCGCATGGTGCACGCCCACACCGAAGCCAAGCAGGCGCTTGAGCGTTTTGCCGAACGCGGTGGTAAACGCCGTGCCCTTCATGGCCTCCTTGACCGCCTCGCGCTGCGCCTTGGTGGCAACGCCGTAGCTCGCAAGCGCGCTCGCCGTGGAAAGCGCGGCGTCTTGGGAGAAATGCACCAAATACATGGGGCCCTCGCCAGCACGCAAAGCGAGCTCGACCGTGGCCTCGATTGGCGTTTTCACGTATTCATAGGAAAGCGGCACGGGGCGCGGGGCATTCATCACGCGGCTCACCGTGTTGCCCGTTTGGCGCTGCAACGTCGCGGCAATTTCGTCAACATCGCCAAGCGTGGCGCTCATCAGCAGAAACTGTGTTTTCGGAAGCGTGAGCAACGGCACCTGCCATGCCCAACCACGGTCGAAATCGCTGAAATAATGGAACTCGTCGGCCGCCACTGAATGCACTTGGGCGGCGGCCCCCTCGCGAAGCGCGAGGTTCGCGAGAATCTCGGCCGTGCAGCAAATCACGGGCGCGTCGACGTTGATATGCACGTCGCCGGTAATCATGCCCACATTATCGCGACCGAGCAATTCGACCAAGTTGAAGAATTTCTCGCTCACGAGCGCCTTGATGGGCGCCGTGTAATAAGAGCGCTCGCCAAAGCACATGGCCATGAAATGCATGCCGAGCGCCACGAGCGATTTGCCGCTGCCCGTCGGCGTGCCCAGAATCACGTGGTCGCCCACCATGATGTCCATGAGAGCTTCCTCTTGGTGCGGCCACAGCTCAATGCCGCGCGACTCGCACCACTCCATGAACGCCATGAACGACTCTTCGGTAGAGGCGTCTTCGTCATAGAGCTTGTTGGCGATGCGGCCGAGCTCGCCATGGGCGGCAGCTGCGATTTCGTCGGCCTCAACGACTTCGGTAAGATCTTCGGGATGAGCGTCTGACATGGCAGGCCTTTCATGCCAATCAAGTTGGCAAAAGAAAAATGCGGTGATAAAATGGGCCCAACGGCGAGCCTGCGGGTAGGATCCAGGCAATGCCGTCATTGTTTGAAGAAGGTCACCCCCTATCGGCGGTGGCCTTTCTTTTTACGCTTTGGGCGCTGCTCACGTGCCGCGGATAGCCCGATTATCGCCGTCGCCAGAGCGACAAGCGCAGTCGCGAGGTTCGTTACCTCTGTGAAAAAATCGGTCATAGAGCATCACCTCCCTTCTTGAGGAAGGCATTGCCCGGCACACAAACCGCCGTTGGGGTATCGGCTATTTTAACGCAGAAAGGGCCGCTCTCGCGACCCTTCCCAAAGCGCCTACACGCCAGACTCTTTCGCTATTCCGCGTTTTTCAACGCGAGCGCAAGCGGCACTTTCTTGATATGGCGCACATGCAGAAGCGCCACCACAAGATAGGTCGCGAATCCCGTGGCGATGACTTCCAAAATGCACGTCAGCGGCACGTAAATCTCGATGTTGCCGCTGTACGAGAGCAGCATTGCCTTGAATATTGCCGTAAGCGACACGATGATGAGCGGCTGGCACACGATGAGCGATGCCGCCACACACCAGGTAATCGAGCGCACGTAGAGCTTGCTCACCTCCCTGTCGCGATAGCCGAACACCTTCATATAGCTGATGGAGCGCGCGCTGTGATCGATGACCGACTTCGTGAGCAAATACATGAATACGAGGAAGATGAACACCGACATGCCCACGAGCATGCCAATCATATCGTCCATCATGCCCGTGAACTGCTCGCCAATGGCATCCATGTCGGAAGGCGTAAGGTCGCACGCCACATAGCGGGAATCGAGCGTGAGCGGCTCGTCGGAAACGTACCCGTTGAAATAGGCCGCATCGTTGCCGAACATCGCATTGAAATCGTCCAGGCTCATATAGATGTTCATGGTCGACTTCGTGCCCCATGTGCCTTCGTCGCCCGTGAACGTGAGCGTATGCGTCTTGTCTTCGTACTTGTCATACAGTTCGATCGCATCGCCCTGCTTGAAGCCGAACTTGTCAACCAAACCGCCGCCGAAGACCGCCTTGCCACTTCCAAGATCCATATCGGTCCAATAACGAGAACCCTCCTGCACGCCATACACGGCGATTGTTTCCTCGCCATTGCCTTCGCCGCGATCGTATTGCAACGAATACACGGCGAATTTCTCGGCCTGGGCGATTGCGCCGGCACCGTTGTCGACCGTATTCACCGGATGCGCGTTTTCGTCGTCAAGGTCGAGGTCGGACACCTTGTCGACCATATCAACCACGTCGTCGCGCGTCGTGCCCAAATCGGCGGCAACGCCATCGAGCTCACTGTTCAGCGCGTCTTGAGACTTCGCGAAAGCGTTCTGGGCATCTTGCGCCTTTTGCATGGCTTCAAGCGTCGGCTCGACCTGCAGCGCTTCTGCCGCCGCCTTCAAGGCATCAGCCTTTTCTTGAGCATCATCGGCAGCGTTTTCAAGAGCCGAAAGCCGGGCGCCCTCCACACCCTGCAGCGTATCGGCGGCTTTCCACGCTTCGCGCTCGTCACTGGTGCCCTCAAGCTCCAACGGCGCCTTCAGCGAATACTGGTGCTGCGCAACAACGGTATTGTGCAAATTCTCGGCGTAGTGGCTCATCGTGGGAAGAATCGCGAGCGAGAACAGCAACAGCAGGCTCGCAAAGCCAATGCCCACGAACAGCGTGGCGAAGTTGCCCAAATTGCGCAGGAACACGCGCAAGCGGAATCGCGCGGCGAAGCTCAGCCGCTCGGGCAGCGCGAGCCCACGCTTCACGCCGCCCTTGCTCGTTTCGTGCCGAAGGAATTGAAGGGGCGTATGACCCATCTTGCGCAGCAAGCCGACGAGCGTAACCAGAACTAAAACCGCCACAGGCACAACGGTAGTCTGGAAGAAAACACCCCAGCTCCAGGTCGCATAATACGGAGGCAGGCTGTATGACCCATAATACAAATTGCGCATAGGCTCACTCATGAGCGTAAAGCCCACCACATTGCCCACCGCCGCGGCGGCAATGCCCACGATGCACGGCAGCGCGAGATAATGCGCCACCAGCTCGCGACGCCGATAGCCACTCGCCAAAAGCGTGCCGATAATCGCGCTTTCTTCTTCAATCGTGCCCGACGTGAGCACGACGAACACGAATGCCATAATCACGATGATGATATACAGCAGCGTCATCCACATCGCCGAGTCGCCCGACACGTCGTCTTTGGCATACCCAATGCCTTGATTTGAGTCGACGTCGGTCAAATCGGTCACGTTCGCATGGGCGTCAGAAAGCGCGCTCACCATGTCTTTTTCGATATCGACACGGTCGGCCACGGAAAGATCGCGGTCGGCGAAGCGATATGAATAGGTATAGCTCGGCAGAAAACCCGTATTCTCGAGTGCCTTGAATCCCTCGGACGACACTTCGGCCACGCCAAACGAAAGCGTATTCACTGTGAAATCGGAATTGCTCTGAAAAAGAGCCTGGTTGTCGGCCAGCGTCATAATGCCCACCACGCGGAACTCAACGCCGTTGAGCGCGACCGTGTCGCCCATGGATACATCGTTGTTCGTCGCGAATACGCGATCGATGGCGACCTCATCTGCCGCTTGGGGCTCGCCACCCTGCGCATACGCGGCCAAATCGACCTGCGTGCGATGCTCGAACGTGCGCACCGTGCAGTTGCGGGCGTTATCGCCCTGCGTTTTCTCGAAGCTCGCATCGAAAGAATAGTTCTTGTACAGTTCAATGCCGCCAGAATCGGACGCAGCATCGCGCACGGCATCGAGCTGCTCATCGGTTGCCTCGAACGCCGTGGTAAAGCGACCGTCTTCAATAACGTAGGTTTCGGGCATATCGTCAATGATGACCGAAATGGAATGGGCGGCGAGCAGAAATCCCGAAGTGAGCGCAATGCTCACGGCCATGAGCAAGAATATGCCGAGGTATTTTCCGATATTGTGGACAAGCTCGCGCGGAAGCCGTTTAATCAAGGGACTCATAACGGCCTACCAAACAAGCTCTGCGGCAGACACGGGGGCGGCGTTCATCTCGTTTTCAACGAGCACGCCATCGCGAAGGCGCAAAACGCGGTTTGCCATGCGGGAGATGGCGTCATTGTGGGTCACGATCACGATGGTGCAGCCATAATCGCGATTCACCTGCTCCATAAGGGCGAGAATCTCCTTCGACGTTTTGTAATCGAGCGCGCCTGTGGGCTCATCGCACAAAAGCAAACCAGGATTCTTCACGAGCGCGCGGCCAATGGCGCAACGCTGCTGCTGGCCGCCCGAAACCTGCCGAGGGAATTTCGCGCGATGATTATAGAGGCCCAGCGACTTCAGAAGGTCGTCAATAGGGAGCGGGTTTTCCGAAAGGTGCGCCGTGACTTCGATATTCTCCCGAATCGTGAGGTCAGGCACCAAATTGTAGAATTGGAACACGAAGCCAAGCTCGCTTCGACGGTATTCGCCAAGCGCCTTCTTGCCGAGGCTCGTGATAGCGGTGCCGCCCACTTCGATAGAGCCCCCATCGGCCGCTTCAAGGCCGCCGATAAGGTTCAAAAACGTCGATTTGCCCGAACCAGAAGGGCCGAGCAGCACGCAAATCTCGCCGCGCGCGATTTCCACGTCGATGCCGCGCAGCACTTCCATACGCGCCGCGCCTTCGCCGTAGCCTTTCACAAGGCCACGCGTTACCAAATAGGGCGCGTGCACCTTCGCAGACGCGCCGCTCTCGCCCGAATCGCGCCCCGCCCGCATAGCCGCATCCATAACTTCATCAGGCATAAAAGTACCTTCCTAGTAGTTTCTGTTAGGTTACTTTTATACCACCGAGCCGTTTTGTTAGCAATTGGTTACTTTGACCTACGAAACACGCCCGTGTTCGACCGAGTACGTCACGTCGGCAATGGCCGCGGCGCTTGGGCGATGGCTCACGAGCAGCACCGTTTTGCCCGCACGATTGTCGGAAAGCGCGCGCAGCACCGCAGCCTCGTTGAGCGCATCGAGATTACTCGTAGGCTCATCGAGCAAAACGAACGGGGCATCGTGCAAAAACATGCGCGCAAGACCCAATCGCTGGCGCTCGCCTCCCGAAAGGGCATCGCCGAGCTCGCCCACCTGCGTATCGAGCCCAGCAGGAAGCCTGCGCACGAAATTGGCGATCGATGCCTTTTCGCACGCCGCCATGATTTCTTCGTCACGCGCGCCAGGTTTCGCGAACGCCAAATTGTCGCGCACCGTTCCAGCAAACAAATGCGTCTCCTGCGTCATGAAGCCCTCGACCTCGCGCAAACTCGCAGTGTTCACGCAGCGAATGTCGCGTCCCGACACTTCGATTTCGCCACGATCGACATCCCAGAAGCGCATGAAGAGTTTAAGCAAAGTCGATTTGCCCGAACCCGAACGGCCGGCAATTTGCACCACCTGGCCAGGCTCAACATGCAATTCGACATCGGAGAGCACCTTCGCATCTCCATACGAGAAATCGACATGGCTTGCAACGGCGCCCTCAAACCCCTCAAGCGCCACGCCGCCTTCGACTTCTTCGGTTTGAGGACGCTCATCGAGCACGTCAAGCACGCGTGCGCCCGAAGCGAGCGTTTGCTGCAACGTGGAGCCCAAATTCGCCACGGCGATAACCGGCCCGAACGACGACATGAGCGCCGCGCACGCCACAACGGCGCATCCGAAATCGAGCATACCGTAATTCACCAGGTGCATTGACGCGAGCAGCATGCCCATATCGAGCGCCAATACCGCAGCGCCCGTCGCCGCCATGGCGATTGCCGTGCGCCCCTTCAGGCATGCCTCAACACGAATGAGGCTATCCATGCGATTCGACAATTCCTGGGCGCGATCGGCCGCGCGACCAAACTGCAGGGTTTCGCGCAAACCGCGCAGGCTGTCGAGCACGAAGGCATTCATCGAGCCAATGGCGTCACGCACTTCGCGCCCGCACGTACCGCTCGCTTTCGAGGAAACCCACGGCACCGCAATGCCCACAACCGCATACGAGAATGCGACATAGAGCGCCAGCAGCGGCGAAAGCGTCGCGGTGAACGCAACAATGCCAAGCGAAACGATAAGCGCGATGGCCGCAGGCGAAAGCGTATGTGCATAGAAAACCTCGAGCAGTTCGACGTCGCTCGTTAAGAGCGAAACCAAATCGCCCTTGTCGCGGTCCTCGAGCTTTGCCGGAGCGAGCGTGCGCATTTTGCCGAAGACCTTATCGCGCACGAGCGCGAGAATCTTGAATGCGAGATAGTGGTTGCACAGCTGTTCGCCGTAGCGAAGCGGACCGCGCACCACGCCGCACACCGCCACCGCCACACACGCCGCGCCTACGGGCATAGCGGCCCACACGCCTGCGGCATCGAGCAGGCCATACGCCGCAAACACCGTAAGGAAAATCGCCGCAACGAAACCGAGCACGCCCAAAAGAATCGCGAGCGCCATAACGGGCAGAAGCGGGCGCGTAAGGCCCACAAGCCTCGCCATGATGCTGAAGTTCGAGCGACGAGGTGGCCTTGAAGTCGCCTCATCGCCCGCATGATGGGAATCCTGCTGCGCGCGCTGAAGCTGCAAATCGGCCTCACACGCATCGAATTCCTCGATGCCCTCCTGAGCGGCACCATGCGCAAAGGCTTCAAGCTGGGACTGCTTTTCCCAAAGCTTCGCATATGCGCCGCCTTGCGCAAGAAGCTGCGCATGCGTGCCATGCTGCGCAAGTTTTCCCTGCTCAAGAACATAAATTTCATCAGCATGCTCAAGGGCCGACAACCGGTGCGAAATCATGATGACCGTATGGGCGCCGGCCAGCTCGCGCGCGGCCGAAATAATGGCCGCCTCGCTTTCGGCATCAATATTGCTCGTGGCTTCATCAAAGATGTAGATGGGGGCATCGTGCAACAGAGCACGCGCAAACGCCAACCGCTGACGCTGGCCGCCCGAAAGATTCGCGCCTTCGGCAGCGATTTCCATATCGAGCCCGCCCGACTCGCGTACAAAACCGGCGAGGCGGCATTTCTCGAGGGCCTCCCAAAGTTCATTATCGGCCGCGTCGGGTTTGGCAAGCAGCAAGTTCGAACGCAGCGTGCCCTTGAACACGTAGCTCGAAAACGGCACTGTCGTAATAGTCTCGCGCAACGATGCGGCCGAAATGTCACGCAAATCAATGCCACCGATGCGAATATCGCCCGTATAACGAGCGTTCGTGCCAGACAAAATGCCGGCGAGCGTCGATTTGCCCGATCCGCTTTCACCCGTTACGCCAATAAAGCTGCCGCATGGCGCGTCGAAATCAACCCCCTCGAGCACCTGGCGCTGCCCATTGTAGGAATACCCCACGCCGCGGCATGCGACGTTCGCACTGCGCGGGTCGACCGCACGCGCGCCGTCGACGGGCAAGGGCGCGTCGAGAATCGCGTACATTTTCTCGGCAGCGGCCATGCCGTTCATGGCCGTATGGAAAAACGAGCCCAGGGTACGCATAGGAATGAAGAACTCGCTTGATAAGAACACGATGGAGAATGCAGCCGCGAATGTCGCCGCGCCAATCGAGAACTGCCACAGCACAGCGATGATGCCAATCGCCGCTCCACCGAACGCAAACAGGTCCATAACGGTAATCGAATTCAGCTGCATTGAAAGCAGGCGCATCGTCGCTTTGCGGAAGCCTTCCGCAGCCTCGTTCATTTCCTTATGCTTTTGTGCATCGGCCGAATAAATCTTCAACGTGGTGAGGCCCTGGATGGCCTCGAGGAACATACTGCCCAAATCGGAGTAACTGCCCCAATAATTGCGCATGGTGTGGCGAGCGATTTTTTGCACGACCATGATAGACGCCGGAATGAACGGCACGCACACGAGCAGTGCCACGGCGGCAGGAAAAGATAGCGGCGCGAGCGCCACGAACAGCGTAATGGGTGCGATCAGGGCGTAGAACAGCTGGGGCACATACTGGCCGAAATAGCTCTCGAGCTGCTCGGTGCCCTCGACGCTCACTTGCACGGCAACGCTCGTTGCGACGGTTTCGTTATAGGCAGGGCCAAGAGCGACGAGCTTATCGTAGACCTGCTGGCGAATGGCGCATTTCGCCTTAGCGGCCGCGCGCTGCCCCATGCGCTGCGCCGCTGTTTGGCATGCCATGCGCACCGCAATAGCCAACGCGGCAGCAGCAAGCACGCCAATCGCCATGGCAGCGTCAGCCGCGCCCTCGAACGTGGCCTGCAAAAATAAGCCAATCACGATGAACAACGCGATGTTGCACACGAGCGCTATCCACTGGAACAGCACGTTGGCAAGAATGTATTTTGCGGCGCCCGGCACCATAGCAAGCAAGCGTTTATCGAAAATTTCTCCCCCGGTTTCGCCTTTGCGAATGTCATAAGTTATACGGGGTTAATGGTAACCCAAACGACACTTTTATGGAGACTTTCGAGAAGACCTCCACGGGTTTTCATGCTTGCCGCAGGTCGTCTGAGCAAAAAGCGAGGCCTCAGACGCCGCATTGAGAAATGACGGCGGGATTATTCCACGTGAACGAGCGCGAAGACCTCGGCGTCGGTCGCCTTGGCAATGGCCTCGCGAGGGTTAAGGAAATCGAGCTCCATGAGGAATCCCATGCCCGCAAGCTTTGCACCGAACTGCTCGATGAGGTGGGCCTGCGCCACCGCCGTGCCGCCCGTGGCAACCAGATCGTCAACGATGAGCACCACATCGTTTTCATCGAGCGCGTCGGTATGAATCTCGAGGCTATCGGTTCCGTATTCGAGCTCATAGCTTTCGCTACGCACCTCGCGCGGCAACTTGCCGGGCTTGCGAGCGGGCACGAAGCCAGCACCCAGGCTGTACGCGACAGGGGCGCCAATCATGAAGCCGCGGGCCTCAGCGCCCACGACCTTGGTAATGCCGGCGTCTTTGAAGTGGTCGGCAATGGCATCGATGGTTGCCTTGAAACCTTCGGGCTCCCTCAAAAGCGTCGTGATGTCTTTAAAAATGACGCCCGGCTCGGGATAATCGGGAATGTCGGTGATGTGGCCTTCAAAATCGTAAGCAGCCATGAATGCCCTTTCTCGCACGGAATATGCAACTGAGCTATTGTAGCGCTCGCGGCCGTCAATTGCTTTGCCGACAAGGCCCATAAAGAACGCGTCATACGCAGGTTTACCGCGAACCGCGAATACGAATTGAGACAACCCGCGTTAGCCGTGCTGAAAATACTCAGGCACGTCATCGCGCTTCATGGAATGCGTGGCGTAAACTTCTTCGTCCTGCCACAACGCCACTGCCTGCGACGGCTTCACGCCAGCCGCGCGAGCCGCTTCGCGCGTTGCGTTCATATCGATGACGCGTTGGTTGGACGAGCCGCGGAAGCGCAGCGTAATGTCGTGCAAGTCGTTTTCGAAAGGCCCATCGACCAACACGTCGATGCAATCGAGCAAACGATCGGTGAACGCGGTGAAATGGAGGCCGCCAGGCTCAAGCTCGTCGAGCGTATCGCCCGTAAAGCACCAAATTGCTTTGTTCGGAACCTCGCGCTTTACGCGTTCAACGAATTCGACCAAACCTTCCTGATTTTCAGGCTCCATGGGTTCGCCGCCCAGAATCGTGAGGCCGTCACAAAATACCGCGCCCAGGCTTTCAATCACTTTGGCCTGCACCGCCTCATTAAACGGCTCGCCCGCATCGAAGCGCCATGCCTCGCCGTTAAAGCAATACGGGCAATGCCTACGGCACCCTGACACGAACAGCGACGTGCGAACGCCTTCGCCATTCGCGATGTCGAAATATTTGATGGCAGAGTAGTTCATGAAACCCCCTCGCGCGATGGCGCGCGGTCGTGCGATTCCGATAGATTCCGCACGAGCCGAAAGCCACTTAATGTGGCTTTCGTGCGAGTCAGGACTTGACCGAAGCGGAAGCGCATGAGCGCGCGCCATCGCGCCCAGCCGCTTCCTTTCCTATACCTTAACAAAGGACCTTCCATCCGAACCAGAAAACCGACAGACGGCCATACTCGAACCGTGACGAACATATGCTCAACTATTCACATATCTCCAGGTCAGACACATTTTCGTCACATTTGCAAGTTATTTGAGACTAACCAGCCGCCACTCGCATACAATAAAGGCGCTCTTTGCACTGCATTGCCCATCGCGCAGCGACGAGGCGAGCTCAACAGCGCAAACTGATCAGGCCGTGGCGCATCGCCATGGAGCCGGGCCATATTTGGCAGCAGACGCACGCGCGCCTGCGGGACAGTAGCTGACCCGCAGGCGCGTTTTCTTTTCTCCCAATTGAAAACGACCCCCGAAGAGCAACGACACGTTCGCAACCAGGAGGTTCATCATGACGCAAGCAACGCAATCTGATTCGTCGCGACAAACGAGCATCGACAAGACTGCCGTCACAAAACAGGTCGCCGCGGTTGGCGTAGGCGGAAACGTGGCACTTTCGGCAATCAAGCTTATCGCAGGCATCATGGGCAATTCCACGGCCATGATCAGCGACGCCATCCATTCGCTTTCCGACGTGTTCGCCACTGCAATCGCGTTCATCGGCGTGCGCCTGGCCGAGCGCGACGCCGACGCGACCCATCCCTATGGGCATGAGCGCTTCGAATGCGTGGCGTCGCTCATGCTGGGCCTTATTTTGGCTGGCACGGGTCTCGCCATTGGGTATTCGAGCATCGAAACCATTGCCACCCGGTCATACGCCTCGGCCAGCGCCCCGACGATTGTCGCGCTTGCGGCAGCCGTCTTGTCCATCGTGGTTAAGGAAGGCATGTTCTGGTATACGCGCCATTGGGCACGCGTGCTGAATTCGAGCGCCTTTATGGCCGACGCGTGGCACCACCGCTCCGACGCCATTTCGTCAGTCGGCGCGCTTTTGGGCATTGGCGCGAGCATGTTGGGCTTTGCCGCGGGCGACGCCATTGCCAGCTTGGCAATTTGCGTCATCATTTTGAAGGTCGCCTACGACGTGATGAAAGACGCCCTGAACAATATGACCGACACGCCGTGCGATCGCGAATTCGAACGCAAAATCGAGGATTGCATCGAGGAGGTTCCGGGCGTGGTGCGCATCGATGCGCTGCGCACGCGCAAGTTCGGCAATCGCGTGTATGTCGATGCCGAGATCGCCGTCGATGGACAGCTCAAGCTTATAGAGGCCCATGAAATTGCTGAAGCAGCGCATGATGCCGTCGAGGTCAGCTTCGAAGAAGTGAAGCACATCATGATTCACGAAAACCCAGCATAAATGCCACGTTTCGCAGCGAGGACCGACCGATTCATATGAGATTGGCCGACCCTCGCTGCGACTCCTTATTTCCCGCAATACGCAAGAAGGGCCAGCCCCGAGGCTGGCCCTTCGTTTATTCAAGCGGCGAGGCGCTACAGATGGAGCACGCGATCGCGGATTTCTTCGGTGCGACCCTGGTTCCAGAACTGGGTTCCAATATAGCCGCAGGTGCGACGTGCGACGTTGAGCTTTTCCTGGTCGCGGTTGCCGCAATGCGGGCATTCCCACACGAGCTTGCCATCGTCTTCAACAATCTTGATTTCGCCATCAAAGCCGCACACCTGGCAGTAATCGCTCTTGGTATTCAGCTCGGCATACATGATGTTGTCGTAGATGTACTGCATCACGCGAATGACGGCCTTCAGGTTGTCTTGCATGTTGGGCACCTCGACGTAGCTGATAGCTCCGCCAGGGCTCAAGCGCTGGAACTGACTCTCGAACTTCAGCTTGTCGAACGCATCGATTTCCTCAGACACATGCACGTGGTAGCTGTTCGTGATGTAGCCCTTGTCGGTAATGCCCTCGATAATGCCGAAACGGCGCTGCAAGCATTTCGCGAACTTGTACGTCGTGGATTCGAGCGGTGTGCCGTACAGCGAGAAGTCGATGTTGCTCGCCTCTTTCCACTCGGTGCACTTGTCGTTCATGTGCTGCATGACCTCGAGCGCGAAGGGCGTGCCTTCCGCCTCGGTGTGGCTGTGGCCGGTCATGTATTTCACGCACTCATACAGACCCGCGTATCCCAGCGAAATGGTGGAATAGCCGCCGTAGAGCAGCTTGTCGATGGGCTCACCCTTGGGCAGACGCGCCAATGCGCCGTACTGCCACAGAATAGGCGCCGCATCGGAAAGGGTGCCCTTCAGGCGATTGTGGCGGCACATAAGGGCTTCGTGGCACAGCTCCAGGCGCTCGTCGAAGATTTCCCAGAACTTCTTCTCGTCGCCCTGCGAGGAGCACGCAACATCGACCAAATTGATGGTGACGACGCCCTGGTTGAAGCGGCCGTAGTACTTCGGCTTGCCCGGCTCGTAGTTGCCCGCGTTCGCCACGTTGTCGT
>OMNT01002244.1_pt1 | contig 15875 bp, 9 predicted proteins | sample 1672551 | NCBI WGS metagenome assembly OMNT01 (sample SAMEA3136698, study PRJEB25190) | human gut metagenome
GCTCTTCGGTTTCGGAGGAGGCTATGCCATGTTGTCCATGATACAAGGAGAAGTAGTAACAAGATATAATTGGATCAGTGCCAGCGAATTTACAGATATCATCGCTATCAGCCAAATGACACCGGGTCCCATTGGCATCAACTCTGCTACTTATGTGGGATATACTGCGGTATTGAATGCAGGCTACAATGAAAGCTGGGCTATATTCGGTTCTTGCATAGCTACTTTTGCTGTAGTTTTTCCATCGTTCATATTAATGGTAATCATCAGCCGGTTCTTCTTGAAATACCAAAAGCATCCGGTTGTAGAAGCCGTATTCAAAGGGTTGCGTCCGGCAGTAGTAGGTCTGCTGGCAGCAGCTGCACTCGTCTTGATGAATGCTGAAAACTTCGGCAGTTATCAAATAGATTTGTATCAATTCATCATCAGTATAATTATTTTTCTAGTAACCTTTATAGGTACACGGAAATACAAAATCAATCCTATATTAATGATTATACTTTGCGGAGTGGGAGGGTTCCTGCTCTACTGAGAATAGGACGATTATGGGAAATCATCAAAAAAATCCGTATGATCGGCTCCGGAAATAATCATCAACTCTTTGTCATCACTGATTAGATAAAGCCGCAATAGATGGATTACAGATGTTATAACCTTTTCCTGATTTCAACATAAACAATATAGCACCCGGAAAACAGGCGGCATACAAATCAACTGCCACTGCCCCGGAATTCTTTATTCATCGATATGACGTGAATATAATACCCAGGCAGTGGCAGTAAAAATAAAATCTAAAATTAAAGAAACACTCCCGCTTCTTACAGTTTTACTTTCTTTTTAGTACCCTTCGACTCATTGTGCAAACGATCCAACGCTGTCACCACATACTGGTACTTCGTTTTTCCATCGTTATAAGGTAATGGATAAAAATGGTCACGGGTAATGGCTACAATATGGGAAGCATCATCCAAATTGACTTTTTCTTTTTTATCAAAGCGATAAACCACATACTGTACAGCTTTGTCCATCTCGTCCTTTGCCTTCGGAGCTGTCCAGAAGAGTACCGGACCTTCATACGTCCATACCATCTTCACCTTCTTTACTTTACCTGGAGCCTTATCGTCCATAAAAGGAGATTCAGGAATCAAAGCCGGATAACGATGATACTCCTTCTCCAGCATAGTGCGGTAATTGCCGGCATTATCCACCACTGCAGCAGCATACCATTGACAACTTCCCTGCACGGTAGGAAGCGACCGTTGCAACTTCATTTTGGCAGGCATCTGGTTTTGTAACGGATTACGGGCATCCGCCTTGTTCACCGTACGCATCACATCCTGACCGATAAATAACGGACGCGAAGCGGCATGTTTTGCCCACCAATGTATCAAGTTGTCATAATCGGCAGCAGGATGACCTATTTCCCAATAAATCTGAGGGATATTATAATCTACCCAACCATTATTAATCCACATCAGCACATCTGCATACAAATCATCATAATTCTGAAGACCGCGTGTATCACTTCCATTCGGATCATTTTTCTTGTTGCGGTAGATACCAAAAGGAGAAACACCGAACTTCACCCACGGCTTACACTCGCGCACAGTTTCGTGAATTTCCTTTATCAGCACATTCACGTTGTCACGGCGCCAATCGGCTTTATTACTGTATCCGCGACCATATTGCGCAAAACTGACATGATCAGGAAAATCTTCGCCAGGGTTGGGATAAGGATAGAAATAATCATCCATATGAATGGCATCCACATCATAACGGGTAACAATATCGCGCACAATCTTGCAAATGTATTTACGGTTTTCGGGCAAAGCCGGATCAAAATAAAGTTGACCAGCATAATTCACGAAACGTTCCGGATTCTTATTATACGGATGAATGGGTGATAAGGCAGTAGTTCCCTTTGTCTTGGCACGGTAAGGGTTAATCCAGGCATGGAACTCCATTCCACGCTTATGGCATTCATCAATCATGAACTGCATCGGGTCCCACATAGGCGAAGGCATTTGTCCTTGTGTCCCTGTCAGAAAACGGCTCCACGGTTCATGTTGCGAAGCATACAACGCATCCGCTTCGGGACGCACTTGAAAGATAATCGCATTAATACCCGCCCCTTGAAGCGAGTTCAACTGGCTAATCAGTGTTTGTTTCAGTCGTTCTGTGGGAACACCGCGAAACTGTCCGTTGACAGCCTGTATCCATGCAGCACGAAACTCACGTTTGGGATATTTGTCGCCCGTCGGCACCTGTGCCCTCACTCCCACAGCCAGAAGAAGAGCCAAAAGTAAAAGATAGTTTTTCAGCTTCATAATATTCTTAAATCGTAATAATGTGACGCAAAGATAATACAAACTCCCGATAAATTCGCTAACTTTGCCGACTACCATAAAACAAGGAGCATTTTATGTCAGAAAATAACTATATTTCGATCAAAGGCGCACGAGTAAACAACCTAAAAAACATCGATGTAGATATTCCACGCAACAAACTTGTTGTCATCACCGGATTATCAGGTTCAGGAAAATCATCTCTCGCTTTTGACACCCTCTACGCAGAAGGACAACGCCGCTACGTAGAAAGCCTAAGTAGCTACGCACGCCAGTTTCTCGGACGAATGAGCAAACCGGAATGCGATTTTATCAAAGGCATCCCGCCTGCGATTGCCATAGAACAGAAAGTAAACAGCCGCAATCCCCGTTCCACCGTAGGAACTTCCACAGAAATTTATGAATATCTCCGTTTGCTGTACTCCCGTGTAGGGAGGACATACAGCCCTGTAAGCGGACAGGAAGTGAAGAAACATTCGACGGAAGACATCATCAACTGTATGCTATCACACCCGGAAGGGACAAGATACACCGTACTGACCCCTATCCACCTGCGTGAAGACCGCAGCCTGCAACAGCAACTGGAAATAGACCTCAAACAGGGATTCAACCGTATCGAAGTGAACGGTGAGATGAAACGTATTGATGAATACAAGCCCGTAGCAGGCGACGAAGTTTATCTGCTGGTAGACCGTATGGCAGTAGCCGACACCAAAGATGCTATCAGCCGCCTCACCGACTCTGCCGAAACAGCCATGTACGAAGGCGACGGAACCTGTATGCTACGCTTTTACCTGCCGGACGGAACAACACAACTATTCTCCTTCAGCACAAAGTTCGAAGCAGACGGTATCACTTTTGAAGAACCCAATGACCAGATGTTTTCATTCAACTCCCCGATCGGTGCCTGCCCCACCTGTGAGGGCTTCGGCAAAGTTATCGGTATAGATGAGCATTTGGTGGTTCCCGACCGTTCTTTATCTGTTTATGAAGGAGCGATCGTATGTTGGCGCGGTGAAAAAATGGGAGAATGGAAAGAAGAGCTGATCCACAATGCGGAGAAATTCGACTTCCCGATTTTCACTCCTTATTATGAACTGACGGACAAACAGCGCCGGTTGCTTTGGGAAGGAAACCAATATTTCCACGGTATTAATGACTTCTTCAAGATGCTTGAAGAAAATCAATATAAGATACAATATCGTGTGATGCTTGCCCGGTATCGCGGAAAAACACTTTGCCCGAAATGCCACGGTACCCGTCTGAAACCGGAAGCCGGCTATGTACGCGTAGGAGGAAAGAATATTTCCGAACTGGTAGACCTGCCTATTTCCGAATTAAAGCAGTTCTTCGATCACTTGGAACTGAACGAGCACGACAGTAATGTAGCCCGCCGGATTCTGATGGAAATAAACAGCCGTATCCGTTTCCTGATTGATGTAGGTCTGAGGTATCTGACACTGAACCGGCTCAGTAACTCCCTGTCGGGTGGAGAAAGCCAGCGTATCAATCTGGCGACATCACTGGGAAGCAGTCTTGTAGGTAGCCTCTATATCCTCGACGAACCCAGTATCGGTCTGCACAGCCGTGACACCGACCGCCTGATTAATGTGCTGCGCCAACTGCAACAACTCGGTAACACGGTAGTAGTTGTAGAACATGACGAGGAAATCATTCGTGCAGCAGATTATATTATTGACATCGGTCCCAACGCCGGACGTCTGGGAGGAGAAGTCGTCTATCAGGGTGACATGAAAGACCTCAAAAAAGGAAGCAACAGTTATACCGTCCGCTATCTTTTGGGAGAAGAAGAAATTCCCGTCCCCCAACATCGCCGTCCGTGGAATAATTATATTGAACTGAAAGGTGCACGCGAGAATAACCTGAAAGGAGTAGACGTCCGCTTCCCGCTGAATGTAATGACAGTGGTTACCGGCGTTTCCGGTTCCGGGAAAAGTACGCTGGTACGTGATATTTTCTTCCGGGCATTGAAGCGTGAGTTGGACGAATGCAGTGACCGTCCGGGAGAATTTTCATCTATCGGAGGCAGTCTGCGCGACTTACGGAATGTAGAATTTGTAGACCAGAATCCGATCGGCAAATCATCCCGTTCCAATCCCGTGACATATATCAAGGCCTATGACGAAATCCGCAAGCTATGGTCGGAGCAGCCACTCGCCAAACAAATGGGATATACCGCTGGTTTCTTCAGTTTCAACAGTGAAGGCGGACGTTGCGAAGAATGTAAGGGTGAAGGTACCATTACCGTAGAAATGCAGTTCATGGCAGACCTCGTTCTGGAATGTGAATCCTGCCACGGGAAACGTTTCAAATCCGACACACTGGAAGTGAAATTCCACGACAAGAACATCTTTGATGTACTGGAAATGACCGTGAACCAGGCGATTGAATTCTTCAATGAACACGGACAGAAGAAAATTGTAAAAAAGCTACTCCCGTTGCAGGATGTAGGACTCGGGTATATCAAACTAGGCCAATCTTCTTCCACTCTTTCCGGTGGTGAGAACCAGCGTGTGAAACTAGCATTCTATCTGAGTCAGGAGAAAGCCGACCCGACTCTGTTTATCTTTGACGAACCGACAACAGGTTTGCATTTCCACGACATCCGTAAACTTCTGGATGCTTTTGACGCCTTGATCCGCCGTGGACATAGCATCGTAATCATCGAGCATAATATGGATGTTATCAAATGTGCCGATTATGTGATTGACCTCGGCCCGGAAGGTGGAGATAAAGGTGGGAACATTGTAGCGGTAGGTACTCCGGAAGAAGTAGCCGCTTGCGGAGCAAGCTATACGGGTCAGTTCCTGAAAGAAAAGCTGAAATAAGTCAAGAGTCAGAAATGGAGAGTTGAGAGATGTTTTGCAGCAAATATAGCGCAATAACTCTCCACTCTCCATTCTCAAATTATTTAAAAGTAGAATCCGAATCCTACTTTAATGCCGAAACGTGAATTATCGGAGTCATCAAAACGCCATTTATAATAAACAGCCGGTTCGATAGTTACTGTCCGCGACAGGAAATAAGCATATCCGGCTTCGATACCCAATCCCCAATCGTTGTTATGACCGCCACCTTTATAACGTCTGCGTTCCCAATCGAGGCCACCACCGATATAAACACCTGTAGTATTAAAATAACAACGTGCTCCCGTACCTAATGTATATATATCTACCGGTTGTGACCAGTCAGCTCCTGCATTTACCATTAATGCAAAACCGTCTGCCAGAAATGTACCGGCTTGCGCGCCGATCCCAAATTTAGCATCATCATTTTTACTGTAAGAAAAGTCCAACCCTGTAACGGAAGGATTTAGAATCATAGTTCCTTTCTCAAATTGTGCCTGTGCAGCTATTGATGCCAACAGCAGACAAATAGCTAAAGCTAATTTCTTCATAAACTTACTTTTTTAAGTGAATAGATTGTTCGTCTTTTTTACGGCGTTCACGCATCTGTTCCTTTTTGCGGAGGACAAGCCAAAGAAGCAGGACAATGACATAAGAACCCGCCACCGTCAGATACTTTTCCGTCTGGCTCACTTCCGTATTACGGGGTAACAGATAAGCCGCCGTCACGGATACATAAATAAGGAATGCAAGTGCAACTCCCGTTGATCTTTTTATTTTCTTCATTCTGATAATTTTCTTGTTTTCTGCTTGCTCAGCCAGACAAAGAACCACACAATAGCAACCACCACACATCCTACACCGATGTAATAAGAGATTGCGTGCGACAGTCCCAAACCTTCAGGAGCAATACATATATAAGTAGAACACACACTTGTCATAAACAAGGCAGGTATCAAAGTAATGACATACGGTTTCTTGGATACCGCCAGATAAACCGTTATTGCCCAGAGGGTAAACACAGCCAATGTCTGGTTGGCCCAGGCAAAATAACGCCAGATCATATTAAATCCGTTCGCATCACGCAGGCTATACAGAAGTAAACCGATAGCCGCCACGAACATCGGAATACAGATGTATAAACGACGACGCATACTCTTTTGTTCCAAGCCCAGGAAATCCGCCACAATCAGACGGGCAGAACGGAAAGCCGTATCGCCCGAAGTAATCGGAGCAGCAATCACTCCCAAGATAGCAAGCACACCCCCGATTGTTCCCAGCCACTCTTTTGTGATTGCATCTACTATGACGGAAGCATTACTTTCTTCCATCCCATTCTCATGGAAAAAGTAAGTAGCGGCGGCAGCCCAAATCAGTGCAACGATGCCTTCGGTTATCATTGCACCGTAGAACACCGGACGCCCATGACGTTCCGAAGTCATGCAACGAGCCATTAAAGGACTTTGTGTAGCATGGAAACCGGAAATTGCACCACAGGCAATACTCACAAACATTATCGGAAAGATAGGAAGTTCACTCGCCTCCGGGTTCGTATTTTGCAGTCCGTCCCACAGTTCCGGCAAAGCGGGATGATTCACATAAAGCATGACGAGAATCCCCACAGCCATAAACAACAAGGCAATTGCAAACAACGGATATATCTTACCTATAATCTTATCTACAGGCAACAATGTAGCCAAAATATAATACGCAAACACAACGATAATCCAGAACGTAGCATCCAGACTTTCCGGCGTCAGTTTCGCCAGCAATCCCGCAGGACCGGCCACAAAAACCGAACCGACCAAAATCATCAGGATAACGGTGAAACCTCTCATTATCTGTTTCGTCGTAAGTCCCAAATAGCGTCCGATAATTTCCGGCAAACTCTCGCCCTCATGACGCAAGGAAAGCATTCCGGCAAAATAATCGTGCACCGCCCCGGCAAAAATACTTCCCAACACAATCCATAAATAAGAAGAACTACCGAATTTAGCTCCCATTATTGCACCGAATATCGGACCTAGTCCGGCAATATTAAGGAACTGAATCATAAAAATCTTCCAGGTCGGCAATGGAATATAGTCTACTCCATCAGCCTTGGTCAGAGCCGGTGTTTTACGGTCGTCGGGACCAAAGACGCGTTCCATCAAACGTCCATACGTAAAATAGCCTACTATCAACGCCAGTAGGCATAGAGTAAATGTTATCATAGTGTGTCGTTTTTTTAGCTTGGCAAATGTAACATAATCTCACGAAACAGCCCAACATTACCGACACTTTTACTAACTTTGCAGGGATTTAAAACAAAAAATAAAGAATATGCGCCTATCTATTCTCATTCTTTCACTTTTGTTTCCTTTCCTCTCCGTGGCAGCGCAGCCCAAACATGAAGTCCGCGCCGCATGGCTCACAGCGTTGTATGGTCTCGACTGGCCCCGCACACGTGCTGTCAGTCCTCAAAGTATCCGCAAGCAAAAGGAAGAATTGGTGGATATCCTCGATAAACTGAAGGCTGCCAATTTCAATACTGTCCTGTTTCAGACACGCACACGCGGGGATGTGTTATATCCTTCGTCTATCGAACCTTTCAATTCTATCCTGACAGGGAAATCCGGCGGAAATCCCGGTTATGATCCGCTCGCTTTTGCCATTGAAGAATGCCACAAGCGGGGTATGGAATGCCACGCCTGGATGGTAACTATTCCGTTGGGAAACAGGAAACACGTTGCCTCGCTCGGCAACCGGTCCGTCACCAAGCGGATGAAAGATATTTGCGTACCTTACAAGAACGAATATTTCCTTAATCCTGGACATCCGGGAACTAAAGAATATTTGATGAAACTGGTACGGGAAGTCGTGAGCCATTATGATATAGATGGGGTACATTTCGATTATCTGCGTTATCCGGAGAATGCCCCTCTCTTTCCCGACAAATATGATTTCCGCCGATACGGGAAAGGGCGTACACTGGACCAATGGCGGCGGGATAATATTTCTGAAATTGTACGTTATATATATAAAGGTGTAAAAGCAATGAAGCCTTGGGTGAAGCTCAGCGCCAGTCCGGTTGGGAAATACCGGGACACTTCGCGTTATCCTTCCCGTGGGTGGAACGCTTTCTTCACTGTTTATCAAGACCCGCAAGGCTGGCTTGGCGAAGGTATTATGGACCAGATATATCCAATGATGTATTTTCAGGGAAACAGTTTCTATCCTTTTGCCCTTGACTGGCAGGAGCAAAGCAACGGACGACAAGTTATTCCGGGGCTCGGCATCTATTTCCTTCATCCCGACGAAGGTAAATGGACACGGGACGAGATAGACCGTCAAATAAACTTCATCCGGAATCATAAAATGGCGGGTGAAGGCCACTACCGGGTAAAATATCTCATGGAGAACACTCAAGGCATCTATGATGAACTAATCGAGAACTTCTACGCATACCCGGCTTTACAGCCACCGATGCCCTGGTTGGACAATGTTCCGCCCACAGCTCCGTCCGAACTGAAAGTAAGGACTATCGACAGTGGATATACGGAATTGAAATGGCAGGCCGCTACCGACAATGATCCACGTAATAATCCGATGTACATTATTTATGCATCGAATGAATATCCGGTAGACACCAGTCGGCCGGAAAATATCGTTGCACAGAATATCAGAGAGACAAGTTATATCTACGCCCCTATCCTGCCTTGGAATGCCAAAAAGCATTTTGCCGTTACAGCCGTAGACCGTTACGGGAATGAAAGTACAGCAGCACAAAAATAACTCCCCCCCTACCCAGGAGCAAAGAGCCGGATTAAATACTACATAAGGCATAAGAATGCACGTTTTACAGTAAGATAACCCGTATTTTGCAGCTTAATAATCCGGTTGGAGTATCAGTCTTTTTATAGCCCACAGACGCAGGCTGTACAGCCCACGCATGCAAACCGTACAGCACACGTATGGAGGCTGTACGTCACACAGCTGTGGGCTATAAATTTAACGCCTTTCAAGGCGGATTATTAAGCCATGATAATCGGATTTATGCGTGCCCATTACAATAAAAACAAGCCAGCTTACGCGACCTTTATCCGGTTGCCTTATCTATGACAGATACCCTGTTTTTTGCAGTAAAAGTATGATAGATACCCCCTAATAGAAGGCATCTATCATACTTATGTCTCTGATAATTAGAAGAATATTAAAATCAATGATAGATATGACAGACATTTATTTCATTATGTAATAAGTAAAAACATGGATAAAAATCAAAGAGGAATAACAACTTTATGTTCCTTCTGATTTCTGAAAATAACAAGCTCTGCCTTTTTACTTGTATCCACGTGCTTCAACGCCTCCTCCATATCATCTAAATTATTGACCGGCTTTCCATTTACACTAAGAATAACATCATTCGAAGCAATAAAATCTCGGACTTGATTACTACCTAAGACATCTACAGAAACGACATAAACTCCCCGTTCCGTATCCATACCCGTAGCAGAACGTTCCTCCAATGTATCCAGATTCTTAAACGTTACCCCTTTCCAAAACATCGTTTTAGTATCCGTTGCATGACCTGCCACAAGCGGAACGGGCATCACAGGACTTGCAGCCAACCGTTTCAAACGAGAAGACAGCACTCCGAAATTATTCATCGGAAAATTACGGAATCCTCCTTTGGTTACGACTTCAGAATCGTCAGCTACATTAAAATTACCTTTCGCAGCATCCATAAACTTGACTGTGGTTACTATAGAATGAGCATCCCCACCAAGTTGGCGAGCTGCAAGATACGCCAAACTGTCTGCAAATATGTTATAATCTACCTCTCTGCCCCAACCACGCACACTTATAGGTTTATATTTGGTCATTACAATGTTACGTGAAAAGACATCTCCGCTATTTTTAAACCACAAATGCGGGTGAAGCGTATTATTGACGATAATATTATTCTCAACAGTCCGATAAAACCCTTCACGCAATTTAATACCGCCATTCAAACAAAGATTATTGTAAATCTGGTAATTACTGGAACCATCGTCCAAGTCTATATCCCATCCTCTATCACAACGCAAACGATTATGGCGGATAATGATAGGTTCGACCACGTCTGCCAAAATCAACGCAGGCTTTTCATTCGTTATTTGCGTCATTATATTATAATTCGGATGCCAGAAACGGTCACGCCCCCAGGAGTTGATAGTTCCATGGTCACCTGTTTCCTTCACGGTATTAAAAATGTCATTGTATTCGATAATATGTCCTCCCCATGTGCCTTCGCTGATATTAATTCCGGCACGGGGAGTATTGTAAATACTGTTATGACTTACCGTTATGTTGCGACACATGGAAAGCTCCACTCCGGTAATCTGCTTTTCAAACAAACCGATTGTACATATCAAGTTATCAGAGACCTCGCAATAAGCAGGATGATTGTCATTCTGAGGCCCTTTCGTATAATCCATTTTATCCAAAGGAACAAATTTCCCATACCTAAAACTCGGCGAACGTACTCCCGCCACATCCCCGACGAAGCAAATGGCACTGGCTCCGATAGAAGTCAGATAAGAACCGGTCACTGCCGAATAGCGATTATATTTATCAAAAAAGACACCATTCCCTCCTACGTTATGGATATAACAATCACGCAGAGCACATTTTTCCGTTCCCCTGAAAACAACGGTTCCTCCCCGATATATTGTCCAGTCCGAGCGGAGCAGAGGCTCATACTGTTCCATAAAGGTCCGTATCGTTTGTGTCAGCTCAATTCCTTGAATCGTTATGTTCTTCACCGGCTCGGATGAAGTTCCCGCAAACTCAATCAAGTTTTTAAGTTGCGGGGTCTCAAACGTCAGTTCGTTTATTTTTTCATCAGGTAAAGGATAATAATACAACCAGCCTTCTTTTTTATCATAGTACCATTCTCCCGGAGCATCCAATTCTTCAAAGATATTCTCCACCATCCTGTTTTCATTATGGATTCCCATAGGACGGTTATTCTGCCAACCACCTTCCAGCTGTAACTCTCCCTTTTCATTTTTGCCTGTAATACGATAATGAAAATCACCCCAATCATGTTTATGCATGGCATGAAGGTATCCCCCTTCCGGGTATTTCCATTTTTTTACTCGTTCCGGGGCTGTTGCCAAAGCAGATGTGCCATTAAAACGAACAGCTTTTTCATCATAATTAGGGTAACGTGCCATAGATTTCAATTCTCCATTTACGAAAAGCATATCCATAACCGGACTTCCTTTCACTACAGCCCGCATGATACCGTTTTTATATTTCTCCCATTTCAAGTCCAGTACAATCCCACTCGACAGTACGGTTTTCTCTCCGGGATAATTCTTTATTATCAATTCTTTCGAATCATTTCCATCATCAGAAGTCAGCATCAAGGGCTTATCTAAAACATATTTCCCCTCCCGCAAGTAAATCGTAGTGCTATTTTGATCCTTTCGGGCTTTTTCGACAGCTTCGTGAATTGAATGAAAAGGAGCCGACTGACTACCATCTCCACCCGATGATGCGTGAGGGGAAACGTAGTATATTGATTGAGCATAAATACCTATAAATGGTATCATTGACAGAAAAAGAAGAAGTGTTTTTATTCTTTGTGTTTTCATATAATATAATTATTTTGACTATAAATATGAACAAAGATAGCTTAAATAAAATACTCTACTAACGATAAATGAAAATTTAACAATCTCAGGTAACCAATGGGATGAATCCTATATCAAAAACAACCAAGCCCACACCATTCCTTTTTCAATGAGTCGGAGCAACCAACATCCACGCCCGGTAACAGCTTCTCTTATGGACAGGCACCAAAGGTAAATAGCCGGAGCATACTTTCCCCTCCCTGATTTCCAACGGATAAGTGGCCGACATCCGTTCATGTTCCTTCAAAGCTTCCCCCTCCGAAGGATGATAATCAATTCCCGAACATCCTGCTGAATCCGGATGTACATAGCAGTCATACAGGAAGCGCGTCATGACTCCCATATTCATGCGCAGATTTATTTCTACGCAAGGATGAATCCGAAAAGCTGTTTTTTCATTTTCCGGGAACCGGCAAATCATCATATCAACTCCCAGATAACCTTTATAAACAGAGCTTACCGACTTAGAAAGCTCACACTTCAAACGACTCTCCAAGTCCGTCAAAGCCCCTAAAGGTACGTATTGTGAAAGTTTCCCCCGGATTGCCTCATTAGAGAGCAGGTAGTTTCCTTCATACATTCCACTCTTTCCGGTACGGAAAAGAGAATATCCGGCAAACGTCACTTCACCTGCCCCGTCAGAATAAAACTCCAAAGCAAAATCCTCTACCTTATTATATATGGGTTCCGCAATAACCCCTCCCTGTAAAGCAGCCACACGCGTGCACCAACCGGAGATAAAAGGAGTAAATGTACCTTTACACCAGTTTAACCCTTTCCCACTTCCCGAAAGCGGAGCTTTCAACAAACACCCTTCCCGTTCTTCCACGAAAGATTTCCATTCTTCCGGCGTTTTCAGATAATAAGATTCTCCACAGAAATGTTCATTCAACTGTAGTTCAGGAAGTAACGATACGGACTTAGAACGGTGAGAGTACTCCCGCCATACACTTATTTGTTGCATGGAAGGAAGTAGGGATTCATCCACTCCCAGTCCTGAAAGTCGTTTCCGTAAAGCCGCATCCCACCCCCAAGGACGGATATCCAATGCCGGTTCGGCAGCCAATTCCGGTTCCGTCATTAAATAGACCGGAATATCCAACAACTCCTGCATCCGCTTCAAATAATCGAGATTATAAGCAGAAGAAGCCAGCACCGCACTTCCCCGTTCCGCATACCACACAGGAAGCAAAGCCAGTTCGGAAGCCATACGCCTGGCAGAAGCCGGCGGCATATAATTCATTTCACCACTTGCCAACGCCAAATCATGCTCCGGATTGAATATATAAAGAGTCTTTTTAGCCATACCAAATGCAATCAATGCTTTATTCTGCAAATATATACAGGAAATAAACAGGAATCTTCACAATAAAGAGAAAGTTGTATTTAAAAGCACATTTTTGCTATCTCTACTTTGCAAATCCTAAAAAAAGCACTATATTTGCCACCCGAAAAACAAAGAACTGAAATGGAATCATTCTATCGCACACACGCTTACCTTGTTGAGCACACCAATGCCCCCGTTCGCCGCGATCTTATGGACGAGATTGACTGGAGTGACCGTCTGATTGGTATCAAAGGGACACGTGGCGTAGGAAAAACCACTTTCCTTCTCCAATACGCCAAAGAGAAATTCGGAACCGACCGTTCCTGTCTGTTCATCAACATGAACAATTTCTATTTCTCGGGGCATAGCATCGTAGACTTTGCCAACGAGTTTCAGAAACGTGGCGGAAAAGTTCTGCTGATCGACCAAGTGTTTAAGCATCCCGAATGGAGCAAAGAACTCCGTATGTGCTACGACCGTTATCCGAACCTGAAAATCGTATTCACCGGTTCGTCCGTGATGCGGCTGAAAGAAGAAAACCTCGAATTGCGTGATATTGCGAAAAGCTATAATCTTCGCGGATTCTCTTTCCGCGAATTTCTGAACCTGCAAACAGGTATGAAATTCCGGGCGTACAGTCTCGAAGAGATTCTCAGTACACACGAACAGATTGCCAAAGGAGTGCTTTCCAAAGTACGTCCGCTGGATTACTTTCAGGATTACCTGCATCATGGATTCTACCCCTTCTTCCTCGAAAAGCGTAACTTTTCGGAGAATCTGCTGAAGACAATGAACATGATGGTGGAAGTAGATATCCTGCTTATCAAACAAATTGAGCTGAAATATCTTTCAAAGATAAAAAAATTACTATATTTGTTGGCTGTCGACGGTCCGAAAGCTCCAAACGTCAGCCAACTGGCAAGCGACATACAGACATCCCGCGCAACGGTGATGAATTACATCAAGTATCTGGCAGATGCACGTCTCATTAATCTGGTTTATCCGAAAGGAGAAGAATTTCCCAAAAAACCGTCAAAGATTATGATGCACAACTCAAACTTGATGTATTCGATTTATCCGGTAAAGGTGGAGGAACAGGATGTACTTGAGACTTTCTTTGCCAACTCCTTATGGAAAGACCATAAAATACATAAAGGAGACAAAAATGCCTCTTTTATGGTGGATGAAGTAATGCCGTTCAAAATTTGCCCGGAAGGTACAAAAATAAAAAATAACCCGGATGTGACGTACGCGTTGCAAAAGGCGGAAATAGGTCGAGGCAACCAGATACCTCTCTGGATGTTCGGCTTTTTATACTAACAAAGATTTATTTACTTAAATATTTAATTTAGTTATGACTAAACAGAAGAAATTCATCACTTGTGACGGTAACCAAGCTGCAGCACATATCTCGTATATGTTCTCTGAAGTAGCTGCTATCTATCCCATCACTCCGTCGTCTACTATGGCTGAATACGTAGACGAATGGGCTGCCGCAGGTCGTAAAAACATCTTCGGCGAAACAGTTTTGGTACAAGAAATGCAGTCAGAAGGCGGTGCAGCAGGTGCTGTTCATGGTTCTCTTCAGGCAGGTGCGTTGACTACCACTTACACTGCATCTCAGGGTCTGTTGCTGATGATCCCTAACATGTACAAAATTGCCGGTGAATTCCTGCCTTGCGTATTCCACGTATCGGCTCGTACATTGGCTTCACACGCATTGTGTATCTTTGGTGACCATCAGGACGTCATGTCTTGCCGCCAAACAGGTTTCGCCATGTTGTGCGAAGGTTCTGTACAAGAAGTTATGGATATGGCTGCTGTAGCCCATCTTGCTACTATCAAATCTCGCGTGCCATTCGTCAACTTCTTCGATGGTTTCCGTACTTCTCACGAAATCCAAAAAATTGAAATGCTGGAGAATGAAGATCTGGCAGGTCTGATTGATCAACAGGCTTTGGCAGAATTCCGTCAACGCGCGTTGAATCCTAACAACCCTGTTGCACGCGGTATGGCTGAAAACCCCGATCACTTCTTCCAGCACAGAGAATCTTGCAATAACTTCTATGAAGCTGTTCCGGCTATCGTAGAAGAATACATGAACGAAATCAGCAAAATCACAGGCCGTCCTCATGGTTTGTTCGATTACTATGGTGCTGAAGACGCTGAACGCGTAATTATCGCAATGGGTTCTGTTACAGAAGCTGCCCGCGAAGCTATCGACTACTTGATGAGCAAAGGTGAAAAAGTAGGTTTGGTTTCTGTACACTTATACCGCCCGTTCTCTGCTAAACATTTCTTGGCTGCTGTACCTAAGACTGCCAAGACTATCGCAGTTCTTGACCGTACTAAAGAACCGGGAGCAAACGGTGAACCTTTGTATCTGGATGTTAAAGACTGCTTCTATGGAACAGAAAACGCCCCGGTTATCGTAGGTGGACGTTACGGTTTAGGTTCTAAAGACACTACTCCGGCTCAAATCATCGCTGTATTCAAGAATTTGGCTCTGCCAATGCCGAAAAACCACTTCACTGTGGGTATCGTAGACGATGTAACTTTCACTTCTCTTCCCCAGGAAGAAGAAATCGCATTGGGCGGTGAAGGCATGTTCGAAGCTAAATTCTACGGATTAGGTGCTGACGGTACTGTAGGTGCTAACAAGAACTCCATCAAG
>OMNT01002252.1_pt1 | contig 15837 bp, 8 predicted proteins | sample 1672551 | NCBI WGS metagenome assembly OMNT01 (sample SAMEA3136698, study PRJEB25190) | human gut metagenome
AGGCGCAGATCGACGCCCGCCAGCACGCTTTCGACAACCAGCCCGACCCGGCCACCTTGGTCAGCCGCGAGGAGATCCGCGCGGCCCTGCTCGACCGTCACACGGCCGCCACGCAGGACAAGCTCGACGCGGCGCACGTGGCCATCTGCGGCTGCGGCGGCCTCGGCTCCACCATCGCGGTGGCGCTGACCCGCATCGGCGTCGGCCACCTGCACTTGATCGACTTCGACCGCGTGGATATGACGAACCTGAATCGCCAGCAGTATTTCCTGAAGGACCTCGGCCAGTACAAGACGGAGGCGCTGCGCAGCAATCTGCGCCAAATCAACCCGTTCACGGACATCACCATCGACACCGTCAAGGTGACCGACGAGAACGTGCCGACGCTGTTCGAAAACGAGGACATCATCTGCGAGGCGTTCGACGTGCCGGAAAACAAGACGATGCTCGTCAACGCGGTGCTGGAGAATCTGCCGGGCAAGAAGCTCGTCAGCGCGTCCGGCATGGCCGGCTTCCGCAGCTCCAACCTGGTGAGCACGCGTCGCGTTTCGAAGAACTTCTACTTCTGTGGCGACGGCGAGACGGCTCCGGTACCGGGTGCCGGCCTGATGGCGCCGCGCGTGGGCGTGGTCGCCTGCCACGAAGCGAACATGATCACGCGACTGATCCTCGGCGAGGAAGACGCCTGACGCACTGCTACGTTACTCCACTGCCGTAATCGAAATTTTTATTGCGATTACAAACGCACGTTGCACACAACACAACAGCGACGCAACGGCAACACAACAGCAGCACAGCAATCGCAACAACAGCAACACCAAACACCCCAACGAAAGGAACCGACGATGAGCACCGAAAACACCATCACCACCGCAGCCGCCGACGTCGCGGCCGCGCCGAACGCCACGCTCGACGAGCTGGTCGGCACCACCACAAACACCGCGATCCTGCCGGAGCCGGACGCTCATGCGTACGACGAGATCGCCACCGGCGACGCCGACCCGCTGATCCTCGGCGGGCACAAGTTCACGAGCCGCTTCATCCTCGGTTCCGGCCGTTACGACCTGAACCTCATCAAGGCGACCATCGAGAACGCGGGCACGCAGATCGTCACCATGGCGCTGCGCCGCTGCCGCACCACCGAAAACAACCTGCTCGACTACATTCCGAAGGGCATCACCATGCTGCCGAACACGTCCGGCGCACGCAATGCCGAGGAAGCAGTGCGTATTGCCCGTCTCGCGCGCGAAGTGTGCCAGACGGACTTCGTGAAGGTGGAGATCGAGCACGAGTCGAAGTACCTGCTGCCTGACAACGAGGAGACCATCAAGGCCACGGAAAAGCTGGCGAAGGAGGGCTTCGTGGTCATGCCGTACATGTTCCCGGACCCGATCGCGGCGAAACGTCTTGAGGACGCGGGCGCGGCATGCGTGATGCCGCTCGGCGCGATGATCGGCTCGAACAAGGGCCTGCGCGCACGTGACTTCATCGAGGTGATCATCAAGAATTCCAACGTTCCGGTGATCATCGACGCGGGCATCGGCCGCCCGAGCCAGGCCGCGGAGGCTATGGAGATGGGTGCGGACGCGGTGATGGCATACACGGCGATCGCTTCCGCCGGCAACATTCCGCTGATGGCGCGCGCTTTCAAGAACGCGATTGAGGCCGGCCGTGAAGCCTATCTGTCCGGCTTGGGCAAGGTGACGGAGGACCACGCCGTCCCGTCCAGCCCGACGAACGAGGCCGACTACATCGGCTGATTCGCGCCGATTTCGTACGATTCGTGCACTAACGTTTCGCACGGTTTTATTGCGATTACACGACGAGGGTCGGTGGAAACGCACATTTTCGCAAGGTTTCCACCGGCCCTCTTTCGTCGGATGCGCGGCACGTAGCGCAACGCGCGCATGCCACGCATACCGCAGCGACAGGCAATACGTCTACTTCCCTAGAGCCGCCTTCAGGTCGCGGTTCTGGAATCGCTCGTGCAGCAGGCAGTAGCCGCCGAACACGACGAGCCACAGCAGGCCGGCGATGGCGGAACCGCGCGTATCTGCGGACAGGAACAGCGTGACGTACACGAACACGTAGAACGCAATCGCAATCCAGTCGCACACCTGCCATGCCGGCATGACGAAGCCGTCCGGCAGGAAGTCGGCGCTTTGACGGTAGCGGCGGTGCGCAAGCATCGTCAGCACGTAGATGAAGATCACGACGGCGCTGGCTGCGGAGGCGAACAGCACGAACGCGCTGGAGATGCCCGGGATCGCGTTGATCAGCGGGGAGAACAGAATCATACAGCCGGACACGATGATCGCCTTCGCCGGCACCTTGCGTTTCGACACCTCACCGAAGCGCTGCATGGCCGGCGATTCGGAGTCCTGCGCAAGCTGGTACAGGTGGCGGCCCGCCGAGTAGATCAGCGAATTGAGTGCCGACGCGGCTGCGGTGATCACCACGAAGAACACGAGCGCGGCAGCCCAGTCGAGGCCAGCGTATTTGAACACCATGATGAACGGGGAGCCGAACGAGCCGTCCGCGTTCTGATGGAAGTTGCGCCACGGCACGATGGCCATGATGGCCACGAGCGCGCCCACGTAGAAGATGAGGATGCGCATGATCAGCTCGTTGACGGCCTTCGGTAACACCTTGCGTGGGTTCTGCGTTTCGGATACGGTCACACCTACGAATTCGATGAGCTGGTAGGCGAAGAACACCATCTGGAAGCTCATGAAGAAGTTCATCCAGCCGTTCGGCGCAAGCTGGAAGCCGTCGGTAATGTTCGTAAGGCTCACAGTGGCACCGGAAACCGTGCCGTCCACGCCTTCGATATGCGTGGCCGGGTAGCTGAAACCGAGGAACAGCATCACCACGGCGGTGACAATCAGACCCACAATCAGTGTGATTTTGATCATGGAGAACCAGAATTCCGCCTCGCCGAACACTTTCACGGCAATGAGATTGATGCCGGTGAGCGCCACGAGGAAGCACAGTTCGATAAGCCATTTCCACGCGTTGAGGTCTATGCCGAACGTACCGAAGAACGTGACGAAATACGTGCTGACGGCTGTGATTTCGGTCATGCCGGTCAGAATGAGCACGATCCAGTACGTCCAGCCGGCGAACTTGCCCCACCCGCGGCCGAGATAGCGCGTGATGAAGTTGATGAAGGTGTGCTGGCTTGGGTCGCTGTACATCATTTCGCCGATGGCGCGCATGAGCAGGAACATGATGAGGCCCACGCCGATGTACACGAGGATGATGCTCGGTCCGGTCAGCGCGATCGACTTGCCGGAGCCGAGGAACAGGCCGGTGCCGATGGTGCCGCCGATGGCGATGAATTGGACGTGGCGGTTTTTCAGGCCGCGTTCCATGTCGTTGCCTTTGTCGAGGCTTTCGACGGATTTGATTTGCGCGGTTTCCGTCGCTTCGGACGTGCTTGTACCAGTTTTTCCGGTTTTCGTATTCCCAAAAGTCATAATGTTCACACCCTACCGCGCCAACCGCACAATCTCCGCCGTTGTTCGCACCGCGAAATGCGCTATATGTGGCAGATTCGCATCTTTTCCAAAAAACGCTTTGCGACGGGTGGAGTCAGCTTGCCAAGGTTTTCAGCTTGCCACGGAGCGATTCGTTTTCGCGTTCCAGCTCGTCGATGCGCCGAGCCTGTTGTTTGATGATGACAAGCGCCGTCTCGCTGTCAAGGCCGCTGCTCGCGCTGAGAGGTGCAGGCGGCACGGCGATGGCAGCCGCATCGGACGGGACGGGCACGTCAGCGGATATATACCCCCCCCCGACACGTTCGCCCCGTCCAGCGGATGCGGAGCATTTCCAATGTTCGCCTTATCGGGATTGGCGATTCCTGCGAGGTCGTCGAGTTTCTCCTTGCGCGTCACCGCATGAACATACAGGTTGACGAGCTCCGTAATGATTTCGCCGTTACTCATGTTACTGCTACCACTCACGGATTTGAGGACGGCAGCCTTCCAACGCGCCACACTTCGTTCTATACGTTTATACCCAATCAGTTCCGGCGGCAATCCCGCCTCGCGGAAGATTTTGGTCGGCGATTCCCCCGCAAGATACCGTATGACACACACCTGTTTGAAAGCGTTGGAGTACGTGATGCGGTCTTTCGATACGTTGGCCACCGCCGGCAGATCCCGCAACATTTGGAGCTCGTCCATGCTGAATGATCCTCCACCGCGCATCGTTTTACCCCCTTTGCTATGCCCCGTGATGAAGCAAGTGTATATCCGACTTCTCACAAGCAGCTTTTCAAATATTGCTGACCGTATATCACTTCAACCGGTCGGTCACACGTCAATGCGGGCGATTATGGAATATCCACAACCGCCCGCATTGACTTTTATTGCGAGTGAGTCAATTCACAACTCACTCACACCGAACGCATGCGCTCAGTACGTGCGGCGACGACTCTTGACCGCCACAGCCACGCCAGCGCCACCCACCAGCAGCGCCACGACCGTGAACAGCACGGTTCCCGCAGCACCAGTCAGCGGCAGCTGAGTGACATTCTTCACGTTCAGCACGGTAGCGGTGGCATTCGCAGTGGTGTTATTGTTCGGCTGGACCTGACGAAGGGCATCCTGTTCGAAAGTGACGAGACCTTCATCAGTGATCTCCACATTGAAAGTGACCCTGAAGTTCTGGGCGTAATCGGTCGGAGCCTGAGTCTCCACAACCGTGTAGGTTCCTGCCGCAAGACCCGCGACCTTCACCAAACCATCATTCTCAGTAATGAACGTCTTGGCATCATTCTGATCGGAAACAAACGACCACGCACCGTCCTCAGCCTGCTTAAGGAACTTGCCCTCCGCATTCTTGACAACGAACTTGGCGCCGGCTAGAGGCTTGGCCTCATTCCCTTCCTTGCCAATCTTCGTGAACTGGAAACCGTAGGTCTTAAGGACAGTCTTGCCTTCACCGCTGGTACCATCCTTGGTGGTGATTGTGGCCTTGTTGTCCACACTGCCGCTCAAGCCATCCAACGCATCCTTGGTGACGGTGCCCTGGTACGACACGACGATCGTCCTACCGGCCAGCGTTGTGGCATCGGCAAAATAGATGGTCGTGGTGGTGCCGGATTGAGCATTGCCTTTCTGCGTTATCGTGTACAGATCGGGATTCACAGTAGTCTGGTCTTTGAACTGGACCTTGAAGTCACTCGTTTCCGCAATCCGCAAACCTTTGGACGCGGTATCGGTAATGGTAAAGGGGTACGCATCCCAGCCAGCCGCAGCATGAGGAACGTCCGCGGCCACAGTGAAGTCCACGGTGTCGCCCACCTTTACGCTCTTACCGTTCACATCCACGTCATTCATCCGGGCGAATTTGAGCGGCTCGTCGGTCGGATTCGCGTTCTTCGCGTTGAACTGGCCTTCAGTCGTGATGTTGCCCTGACCGGTCGTCGCATCGGCCACAATCCTCAGATTGGACAGTCCATTGACGGTGGTGGCCACCACAGCCGGAGTTCCCGACGTCACAGTCGTTTCGCCAGCCTTGATGAACGTATCCTTCACCAGATACCAGCCTTCTCCGTTCACATTGACCGCCTGGCTCGTATTTGCCTGCTCCGTAGTTACGGTCAGGCCAGTACCATCAGGTCCTGCCGGCGGAGTAATTCCAGCCAAGGTCTTGGCGAAGACACGGAGCTGATCCGCAGTGAACGTCGCCACATAGGCGGCTGGATTATCCTTGTACTCTGTCGGGATGCCGTTGTGGCTTCCATCAGCCGCGTCAGCAGCGGTGGTCACAGCTCCCTTCCATGCGTCAACCGTTTTCACTTCGACCGAGCCATCGCCAGGATTCTCGAACGTGGCAAACTTGTATGGCGTGTACGTATGGTCTTCCTGTGCGTGGTTAACTTGCAGCAATGGAGCATCATCAGCCTGTGCGGCGGCGACGCCGATGGCCATGCCGCTCAGCAACGTTGCCGCGGCGGCCAGCCCTGCGAAAAGCTTCCTCATCTTCATGAGAATCTCCTCTTCCTTGATTGTTGGTTACTGTTTTCTGCAATCGCGGGAGGCGGGAACCCAACGCGCCCCCGCGATCCGCAAATCCTGTGTTGTTCAGCTGAGCCGCTTCTTACGTCTCCACTGGTCGGCCGCAGCGACGGCGAGCAATGCCAGCACGCCAACTCCGCCGGCCGCAATCTGCCACCATCGTTCCGCACCCATGCGGCCCGTCAATGGCAGTGACGATGCCGAAATGTATTGGTTGGTGAACAGCATTGGCTGGGTCTCGTCCCAATTCGAACCAGCGGCACCATAATCGGTTTTCAGCTGGGTCACGGATTCGACAACGGCCCTCCATTCACCGGACGTTCCGTCTTTCATCACGGACACGACCACCCGGTATTCCGCCTGCGAGTAATACATTGCGGAAGCATTACCAGCGTTCTCCGTCACAAGATATGTGTACTCGGCTTCACCTGCGTCATACGTGATGTCGCCGAAGTAAGCAACGTGATCGTCAGACGAATCGCGTTTCACCGTCACCGTGCACGCCGACTGGTTCTTGCAGGAAGCTGGCATCGGCGCGTCTGGATTGGAATCGTCTGCCTTCAGCTTGAAAGTGAACTCGTCGGAATCCTTCCAATCGCGGCCCTTCAGCTCCTTCTGCACGCCAATCGCATGCGTCAGCATGGTCTGCTTCAACGTGTTGGTGATGATCACCGTGGCTTCCTGCGATGCCGTGGATTCCGGCACCGTCACCGCATTGCCGTCAGCGAGATTTCCATCGCCGACCTTGTGCTGGTAGGAAGCCTTCCACAAGTGGCTGTCCGGTTCGACTTCCGTCACCGTGTACGTCTTTTGGGCGCCTGCCGGAATAATCACGTCGGTGGACCATTTGCCGCTATCGTCACGCTTCAGCGTGACCGTCTTATAGGTATCGTTGCCCTGTTTGATATCCACCGTGATGCTTTCCGGCTTGTCACCGTCTCCACTCCACTGCTTTTCGATATGCAGCGTCGAGGAAACCACCTGGATCACCGGATGCGGATACGGATTGCCGCCGCATGCATGATCCACGCCATCGGCCGAGTACGCCAGGCACGCGGAATCGTTCGCATGGAAACCCGGCTGGTTCGAGGACGTGGCGTTTCCCGGCAGATCGGTGTTCGCGTCACCCTTTACGCCGTCATATCCATCCTTACCGGCGTTCAGGTTGGCGGCATACTCGTCATACGCTTTCTGCGTGGGTTTCACGTTGTATTCCAGCGTGTATGTCACGTTGTTGACCAGAGGCTTCAGGAATGCGACCGTGAATTTCTTCGTGCTCGCGTCATACGTCAAGGTGTAATCGACATTCTTAGTCAAGGAGACCACCTTGCCGGAAGCATCCTTGGCAACGACCTTGTAGTTGCTATCCGCAAGCTCGACATAGCCGGAGAGCGTGTCCTCCATGGTCACCTTGGTGTATGCGGATGTGGTGGTCTCGCTCTTCTCAATCTCGTCGAAGATGGCATTCAGCTCCGAAGCGTTCGTCGCGCTTTTATAATAGCCGGCTTTGATATTCCCTTCACCGCGCTGGTTGTATTTCGTTGCCTTTGGGAAATTGCTGGACACCGCGTGCATGAACTGGTTCTCGTTACCTTGGATCGAGGAGGGATCAGCACCGGAAAAAACACCGATGGAATACACCGTGGCGCCACCATCTTTCAATTCCTTGGCAGCTTCGACGGCCTTATTTGCCACTTTACCCTCGAAGCCACTAGACGATGTAGGCGAACCATCCGTGAAAAAGATAACGACCTTCTTCGCATCGGTTCGAGCACTGCCCATCATCTTGGCCGCAAGATTGAATCCATTGTCGGCTCGGGTGGCGCCAGCGGCTTTGAGTTTGCTGACTTTGTTCTTCAGACCGTTCATATCCGCAGTCAGATCGCTAACGATTTGGGAGTAGTTGTAGGTGTACCCACCACTTCGGTACGTGTCATCCCCGATTTTGTCCTTTTCGTTGCCGGCGAACTTCACCAGTCCAACGCGAACCAGTTCGGAACCGGCCTCCGTATTAGTATTCGCAGCTTCATCAAGAAATGCTTTAACCGCTTCTTTCAGTGCGTCTAACCGCCTGGTCAGATCCGTCTTACTCATCGGATCGTCCATCGAACCGGACACATCCAGCACCAGCGTGAAGTCAATCGGCTGGGTGGTGGTGACCGTGGTGCTGTTGACGGCGCCCTTCACATCCACGTTCACGGTGTAATTGCCATCATCGTTCTTCTTGATGCGCTTATGCTTCTCCGGAGCGCCCAACTGAGAACCGGTCTCGTTCTGCGCAACCGACTGCGCCCGATTTGCTCGCGCAATCGGTTGAGCGGACAACGTAACTGGCTGCTCATCAGGTTGTTCAGATTGTTGTTCAGATTGTTGTTCAACCTCCTGCTCAACCCACTGCTCAGTCTCTTCTTTCGTTTCTTGTTCCGTTTCTTGTTCGACTTGCTGGTAAGCCTCTTGATCTGACGGCTGCTCTTGATCTGACGGCTGCTCTTGATCTGACGGCTGCTCTTCTCCCACCATCAAATTTTGTTCCACCGGCTGTGAATCCTCTTGCCCAGATTCTTGCAATACCGGCTGCTCGATTTGTTGTTCCAAGGCTCCCGTGGCATCTTCCGCCGCCGCTGACGAAGCAGTGACGCACCCCACGCCGGCGAGCATTGCGACCGTCGCGACGGCCGCAATGACACGACGCGTGAACAGACCTGTGCCCCTCGCCCTGTTTCGCTCAAAGACGTGTCTCATACGCCTACCCCCTTGTACCGTTAAGCGATCGGGGAAATACCTTCCTCCTTCGACCGGTATATTTGATGCGTCTTCGCTTCACATACCGTCTGACAATCGCTTCGTTGCCTAAACCTTAAGGAGAAAAACAGAGGGATACATACCCTCCCAACGAGGTAATCAAGGGGATATACTTTCCTTGAAATCGCACATATCATCGCGATTCTAGAGTATTCTTGCCCCCGTAAATCGCGATGCAAAAACTATAAGCAAACGTTGTCATGTCTCTTTCAGAATTTTCCCCGACAAAAAAGCATCTGTCAAGTGCAACATTAACGCCATCAACCCCTAGTTGCGCTTTGGCCACCAAGCGGCATGCCTACGGACATACCACGGACAGCGGAGCAGCCAAACCAACAACAAACCGACCAGCAACGTGGCAGCTGACACCACGCCCGCAATCACACGCACATCTTTTGCCGCATCATCCTCCGCGGGAATCTCTTCGGGAATGGCGGAACGTAATGCCGAAACCAACAGACGATGCGTATTCACACCGTACGGAGTGCATGTCATCAACGTGACCCGATCCTCGCCAGAGGTAATCTTCAATTGCGATGTGTCGTTAGGTTCGATTTCGGTAATACGATCCACCATATAGCCAAGCGTATGGCCCATCACATCGATATAGAAGTAATCACCAACCCGTATCTCATCCAAACGCGTAAACATTGAGGCTTCAACCAAACCCCGATGTCCGGTAATCACCGCATGCGTATCCTTGCCACCCACCGGCAGACTACTGCCATACAAATGCCCCGCACCGGACGCAAGCGTCTGCTCCGACGTGCCATGGTAAATCGGCAAATCCACAGAAATCTTTGGAATGCGGATGGAACCCATCACGCCATCGCCAGTATCCAGCAAACGCTGGTATTCCGCGTCTTTGGAGCTAGCGGAATCCTTGTTACCATCGCCAGTGGCGTCTGCGCCCGTCGAGCTGGAACCGGAACCGTCGCTGGAGTCGGACTGATTGTTGTTGTACAACTCGGCGAGCGGATCCTCAGCCTCGCCAATCACCGGCTGCCCCGATTCGGCGAGACGCTTGTTGTACGCCCCAGCTGCGGCGAATGCCTCGTCGGCCTGCGGATACGGCCAGCCCGCGACGCTCTGCTCGGAACGGGCGGACGTGCTCGCCAGCTTTTGCGCGGACTGGTATTGCAGCACTTTCGGGAAAAAACCAATGCCGATTGCGGAGAAAATCAGCACCGCCGCAAGCACACGCAGGGCAATGGATCTACCCACGTCGGCGCGACGCTCGCGAATCTCTTCGGACACATCGGTCGCCTCGGCGAACGTCGGCGGAACGTAGGTGCGCGTGTTGCGCGTGGTGTCGTGCGAACCGCGCGAGCCGTCGTTGCCATCGTGCGAATCGCCATAAAAATCGTCGGCGCGTAAGTCCTTAATTTGCTGCGGACCGTCGCTTCTCGACCCGCCGCGCGCGCTCCCATGCGGAAAAACTGCCATCAGTCTTGCCCCCTTGAACTGCCAGCCATAGGGAACATTATATTGCACTCCGCCCGCGTGCCTCACATCATCTGCTGCGCTTATAAGGCAGCGAGTCGGGACACGTTTTATGCAAATCGTGGGTTAGACCCATCAAAACCCTTTGCAGGAAGCCAAAATTAGCATTTTCGCCAAGAGCATCTCTAACCGAGTCTGCCCATGGTCAAACTGATGGGCCTATCTGGCTTATAGATGGCGGGTGTTGGACGGGAATAGACAGTTCGGGGGCATGTTTTGTACCCCTGAACTGGCAAATAAGGCGCACCATCCGCCATCTATAAGCTAGATAGCATAAGTCAGGCCTCAGCGGAGGCAGGATTGGGCCCGACTTCCTTGTCCAGCTTGTTGCGCAACCTCACCACATCGCGCTCGAGCTCGTCGATACGACGAGCCTGCTGCCTGATAATAATGCCGGCCGTATCACCGTCGAACAGTCCGAGAGACAACGGATGAACGTCATTCGACGCAGCCGTTGCGGCAGGCTTCGGCTCAGTGGCCGTATTGGCGATGTCTTCAAGACTCCGCCTCGTCGCCAACGCACGCTTATACCGCGCCGCAAGCTGCGCTATGATCTCACCATCGGTCATGGTGTCGCTGCCGCTCACCGACTTGATGGCCGCATCCTTCCACCGCGCCACACTGCGCTCGATACGCTTGTAACCAACCAATTCCGGCGGCAGACCCGCTTCGCGGAAGATCTTGGTGGGCGACTCCCCCGCAAGATATCGGATAGTGCACACCTGTCTGAATGTGTCGGAATAGGTGATACGATCACGAGTCACATTGGACACAGCCGGCAGTCCACGCAACAGCTGAATCTCCTCGTCACTGAATGCTCCCCCACTGCGCATCGCAATACCTCCCATTGATGCTTCGTTGCTTTCTTTTGCGGATGTGCCTGCGATTCTATGGCCCTCCTTCCGTGCAATACCCCACTTCACTCCCCTGACTAACAGCCCCCATAACGGTTCACGTTTCCAGATTCCGTTTGTTGCAACACATCCCACTGAAACGCCTTATACCCTCGAAAAACGCAATGTCCACCCACATCGGGTGGCACGTCCAAAGCAACGTAATATGGCGCAATCCAAGCAATCCCACATGAAATACAGAGCAATACAAAAGGCCGACCCATAATGGGTCGACCTTAAATCACTCTGGATTGGCGTTCTTAACGAACGCCGTCAGAGATGGGCGATCAGGCCTCGGCGTTCTGACGAGACTTGATGGCGATGGTCACGCCAGCGCCAGCCACGAGCAGAGCCACAACGGTGAACAGCATGGTTCCCGCAGCGCCGGTGAGTGGCAGCTGAGTGATGGACTTGATGTTCTTCACGGTCTTTTCAGACGTGTTGACCAGGCCCCACGGATCGGAAGTGGCGGTCAGAACAGCTGAACCGTCCTCCTTGCTGAAAGACACAGTAAAGCTCGGCATGATGTTGAGGTAGGCATCGCTGGCGCGCACAGTTTCCGTGACGGTGTAGGTCTTGGTCTTATCAAGACCGGTGAAGGACAACTGGCCGTTAGTACCAGTCGTGACATCAGTAGTTGCGCCCTGAGTGTTAGCAGAAGCAGCCTTCTTGTAGGAACCGTCCCCCTGCTTCACGAAATACAGCGGAACGCCATCCTTATCCTTCACCTGGAAGGTAACGTCCTTAATGCCTTTGCCATCAGAATCCACCTTGGTGAAATTGAAACCGGTGAACTTGGTAGGGGCTTCAACGTCAGTGCCGTAGTTGTCAAGCTTGTTGACAACACCATTCTCAGCATCGGCCTCATCATTAATCACTGCTTGGAAGGTGACCTTGATGGTCTTGCCTGCATACTTGGACGGATCATTCACCTTGACATTGAAAGATGCGTTGTCGCCACCGGTCACATCCGCAGTCGGAACAGTGAAGTCAGATGCAGCAGTTTCAGCAGAAATCTCCTCACCATTCACATAGAACTTGAAAGTACTAGCCTTGATGGTCAGACCCTTGCCCGGCTTATCGGTGAACTTGAACTCGGTCGGAGCCGGGTTCGCGATAGTACCGGTAAGGGTGTAGGTCAGAGTGTCGCCGATGGCAGCAGAAGTATTATTGACTTCCTTAGTCTTTCCGGGGTTGTTGGTGTTCTTCATGTTCACGGTGTTGGCGCCCTGAATCGGATCAGTCAAGGCCTTCTTTTTGGTGTTGACCGTGCCGGAAGCAACAATCATCGGGATGGCCTTGGTCACAGACTCAGTGGCAGCCGCGGAATCAATGAACACATAGATACCAGCAGGCAGAGTTACGGTAGCGCTGTATCCATCTTCAGCGGAGCCAGACGTAGCAGCAAACTTAACCGTTGTACCGTTAGCCAGTTTTTCTTTCTCCAGAGCATTAGCAAATGCACGGGTAGTGCTTGCCCCGCCAGCCGCATTCTTATCCCACGGACGAGCAGCAGAAACATCCAGAGTGCCGGCATTCAGGGCTGCGGCCAGATGGTCCACCTTAGAATCCGCAGTATCCACACCGGCAGCTTTCAACGCGGAGTCAACGGCAGCCTTATTGGCGGAGTTCGTCACCACACCGTAGGCAACGCTCTGGTCAGAACCGTACTGGACGTAATCACCAATCTTGTATGCGGTCAGATTAGCGTGGGTCAACTGCTCTTCGGTTTCCGCGGTGAACGTGAACGTTGCGTTGTCCGTTACCGTAGCGCCATCAGCCTGTGCGCTGGCTGCGCCCAGGACCATGCCACCCAGCAGCGTCGCCGCGGCGGCGATGCCGGCGAAAAGTTTCCTCATCTTCATGAGAATCCTCTCTTCCTTATTGTTTGATTACTTGTTTTTGCAATCGCGGGAGGCGGGAACCCAACTTGCTCCCGCGATCCGCAAATTTTGATTTGCCGACCGGAATGCCCTCAAGCTGGTAGGCATTCCGGCCTCACACAGCAACTCAGACGAGTCGCTTCTTGTTATTCCAAATTTCGGCAGCGCCGATAAGCAGCACCGCGAGTCCGCCGATCACACCGCCAACGAACAGCCACTGACGATCCGTCGTTCCGCCCGTCAACGGCAACGCCGACACCGCCACATACGTATTGGTGAATTTGGCGACATTCGCAGACTGATTATCAACAGGCTTGCCGTTGTCGTCCTTGACTTGCTTGATGCTCACTGTTGGCGTGCCCATATCGGCAGGAACCGTCACGGTTACCGTGTATTCCGCCTGGGAATAGTGCAGGCCGACAATGGCGTTGGTGGGCTTGGTTTCCTTCACCGTGTAGGTGTAGGTGCCAGCGGTCTTGTATTCGATCTTGTTGAAGCTCGCCTCGTGATTTGCGGTATTCGTGCCGATCGCGACGGAAGCTGGATCATCAGGCAATGGAGCGTTCGGAGTTGGATCCGTGCCGATAATGGTGAAGTTGAAGGAGTCACCTTCCTTCCATTTACGACCGCTGATGCTCTTGGACACCTTGATCGAACCCTCAGCCAGAGTCGACTTCTTGTGAGTGTTGGTGACAGTGACCGTCCACTTCTTCACATTGTCAGCCGTATTCGCATCGGGCTTGGCTTTCCATAGCTCGTCGGCAGTGATTGCCACGTCTTGGCTCTCGTAAGAAGTTTCGTAGCCTTCAACAGCCTTTTCAATCACCTTATAAGTGTGATGACCGGGAGCTAGGTTTTCGAAGGATGCCTTCCACTCCGTGCCAGCCGTTGCCACAGCTTCGCGTTTCGAATCTTTTCCGTCGATCTGCAGTGTAAATGTCACCGATTCAGGATTGCCTTCTGAGCTCGCCTTGCCATCAGCATCAACCCACTTCTTCTGCACTGTGATGGCACCGGTCTTGACCTGATCGACAGGGTGTTCCGTATAAGGCGTATCACTGCAGTCGTGCGTTTCGCCGTCACCCAAGTAGGCCAAGCATGCGCTGCCGTTGGTGTAGAAACCAGGCTTACCTGCAGACGTGGCATTACCGGCAGCGTCGGAATCTGCGCTACCAATCACACCGTTGTAGCCATCTTTTCCATCGTTCTTGCTCGCCGCATAATCGTCATACGCCTTCTGCGTAGGCTTGATATCGAACTGCAGCGTGTAAGTCACACCATTAGGAAGTGGCTCCGTGCTCTTCGGCGATGCGGTAATCGTCTTACCACTCACATTGATATTCCATCCCGCAGTTACGTTAGCGCCATCATTGGTAACCACTTTTGCGGTTTCTGCAGGCTTGGCATCAGCAAATTCAGCATATTCCGACAGCGTATCCTGAATGGTCACGCCGGTATATCCGTTGGTGGTCGTAATAGTTTGCTGAATGTCTTCGAAAACCTTCGACAGTTCAGAAGCCGTACTGGCGGTCTTGTAGTAGCCCTTGTTCGAGCCGCCACTAAGCGTTACACCAGACGAATTATCCCAAGCAACACTTCCATAATTCGGATAATTGCTGGACACCGCATTCATAAACACATTGGCTTTGCATGTCTCATCTGACCGCCGATTGCACGAAGTTACGCTCGTGTTAGCACCAGAGAAGATGCCTACGCTGTACACACCAACATTCGCATCTTTCAGTTGCTTAGCGGTCGTCAATGTCTTGTTCGCAACAGTACTGTTGAATGTCCTATCCGTAGTCGGCACACCATCGGTAAAGAACACTACATACTTGATTGCATTAGTTCGCGTGTCCTTATCCAAGGTGGACTTAGCTTTGCTGAAACCAGCCGCAGTATTAGTGGCACCCTCGGGATTTAAGCTGTCGACCCCCTTTTTCAGTGTCGTTACGTCAGACGTAAGTTCGCTTAGCGTAGATGCAGATTCAGCAAAGCTCACCAACGAAACCTGTACTTTGTTAGCAGCGTTTGCGATTGTCTTATTCTGCGTATCAACGCCATTTAAGAAAGTGGTCACTGCCGCCTTCAGCGCTACAGAGCGAACAACATTATCGCCTCCGCACGGGTCGAAGAAGGAGGGCTGATGACCATTCATGCAGTAGGCCATCGAGCCGCTGTTATCGAGCACTAGTGCGATGTCGACTGGCTGGGAGATGGTTTGCGAAGTGCTGGACCGCTTGCCCGTCACGTTGAGGTTCAACGTGTACGTATCGTTGGCACCATTCTTCTTGGTGATGGTCTTATGATGTTCCGGCGCTCCCAAAGGATCCGGATGGGCAGTCACCGTGAAGTGGCCCTGCACCGTATGATCAGCCGCAACAGTCATGTCAACGTAATGACGTCCATTTTCATCTATCTGAATCGCAGAGCTGGAAACAGCCTTGCCATTGTCAGTACCTTCGAATGTCACGTCATACTTAGACCAGTCACTTGGATTACCTTCCAAGTAGAAGCGAACTGTTTTCGATACACCTGCGCTAGCGAGGATCGGTAAAGTACTGCTCTCTGCCGTATTCGACGAGATCGAATCCGATTCAAGACTTCCGACTTCATTATTCGAAACACCAGCCCTAAATGTTGTGCTCGTATCACCACTGGCCAAACCGTTTACAGTGATCTTCGCAACAGCCTGCGAGAAAATAACGCCGAACGCCGCACCCTGCCTAG
>OMNT01002259.1_pt1 | contig 15804 bp, 14 predicted proteins | sample 1672551 | NCBI WGS metagenome assembly OMNT01 (sample SAMEA3136698, study PRJEB25190) | human gut metagenome
GCTTTTCCCCGCAAATACCACAGGAGGTTATAGAAATGAAACGAGGAAAGAAATACGTGGAAGCTGCTAAAGCAGTAGACCGCGCAACATTATATGATACCGCTGAGGCTATCAGCCTTGTAAAGAAATCCGCAGTTGCTAAATTTGACGAAACTATCGAAGTTCACATCCGTACAGGCTGCGATGGACGTCATGCAGATCAGCAGATCCGTGGTGCAGTAGTTCTGCCTCATGGAACTGGTAAAAAAGTTCGTGTTCTTGTATTCGCAAAAGACGCTAAAGCTGAAGAAGCTAAAGCAGCTGGAGCTGATTACGTAGGAGCAGAAGATCTCATCCCGAGAATTCAGAACGAAGGATGGCTGGATTTCGACGTTGTTGTTGCTACACCAGACATGATGGGTGTTGTAGGACGTCTTGGTCGTGTACTTGGACCAAAAGGTCTTATGCCAAACCCGAAAGCTGGAACAGTAACTATGGACGTTACAAAAGCGATCAATGATATCAAAGCAGGTAAGATTGAATACCGTCTTGACAAAACCAATATCATCCATGTTCCGATCGGTAAAGCTTCCTTTACTGAGGAACAGTTAAGCGACAACTTCCAGACGCTGATTGAGGCGATCGTTAAAGCTAGACCAAGCACACTGAAAGGACAGTACATGAAGAGTATCGTTCTTACACCTACTATGGGACCTGGTGTGAAGGTTAACCCGGCTAAATTCGCCTAAATAAATGACAAAAAAGATACCCTTTTGAAGGGTGTCTTTTTTTTATGTTTCCGAAATTTTTTCTTTAATATACTTTTTTATATTTGGCAAATATGAAAACCATCCGAGGGGGAACTCGCTCGAAGTTGCATGGCCGGGTACTGCCCGGGGTCCCGCTGTTTGGCAAATGGGAAAAAATCCGAGGGGGAACTCGCTCACAGTTGCGAAGGCCGCTGTTCCCCCTCGGACTCCCCCTTGTCGGCCACGCTGAAAAGCATGTGATTAAGGGGCAGGAGATTGATGAATGGAGATATAGATGGATCTTTGAAAGCCGTGGAAATGGATAATAAAGATATAATATGGTGGATACTTTTTAGGAATGGTTGCGATGTGGTGGAGCGACAATTTATTTCAAAGGGTTGGGGAGTGAGTTTGTGGAGTATGTTGGAGGCGGGGAGGGTGTATCCGGAGGGGGAAGCCTGAAGAGGTTCGTGAAAGTACTTAGGCTCTGGGATTTTGTGTTGAGCATAAAAATGGCACTGTTTGAGCGAAGCGAGTTTGACATTTTTATGATCGCTTTTAGCAAAATATCAGAGTCTTAGTACTTTAGAACCGATGAATTTTCCCACTCCGGATACACCCACCCCCGCCCTTGCATCTCCAATCATACCCATCACAGGGTTCCCTTTTTTTCTTAATAAAACATTAAAGTTTTTTACAGGATTCTGTGGTAATATGATACAATAATAAGAAACTTCAATAGAAAAGAAGGGGCGGTATGGCTGATAAGAAACGTAGAAATACTCCAAATACAGGAAATAAAAGAAATAACGGTCGAAGAAAAAAGAAGGGCAGGCTCAAGGGTCTGATCGCTGCAGAACTGATCGTAGTTGTCGTTCTTGTAATGATCGTGGGGCATAATCTGGGACTGGGAACAGGAATCACCAACTTCGTAAACAGTATCCGTAAACCTGCAGTCGAGGAACTGGATATCACAGGGATCAACAGCCCTTATGCGGTGCTCATGAATGCAAAGAGTGGCAAAGTCATCGGTGATATCAATGGTGAAGAACAGATGTATCCGGCTTCTATGACAAAGATCATGACTACAATCCTTGCGATTGAAAATCTCAAGGATCTGAATCAGGAGATTACGATTACAAACGATATGGTAGCGGATCTTTATGTGCAGGATGCAATGCAGGCTGGATTTCAGCCGAATGAGACAGTGAAGGCAATTGATCTTCTCTACGGAGTCATGCTTCCGTCCGGTGCAGAGTGCTGCGTAGCGTTGGCAGACACCGTTGCGGGTTCGGTGAGTGATTTTGTAACTCTTATGAATGAAAAAGCAGAGAAGCTTGGAATGACAGGTACTCATTTCAGTTCCATTTCAGGACTGCACAGGGAAGATCATTACAGCACAGCAAAAGATATTGCACTGTTGCTTCGTTATGCGATAAAAAATGACACTTTCCGTGAGATCATTGAAAGTCCATATCATTCTACATCAGGAACAAATATTCATCCGGATGGAATCACATTTTACAGTACGATGTTTAAGAATTTGTCGGATACTTCTGTGATCGATGGAGAGATCAAAGGAGGCAAGACCGGGTACACGAGTCAGGCAGGTCATTGCCTCGCAAGTTTTGCAGAAATTGATGGAGTAGAATACATTCTTGTAACAGCTGGTGCACCGGGCACAGGTAATCCGCATATTGATGATGCAGTAAAATTGTATAACCGGCTGGGTGAGTCATCCTCTGTATTGTATGGAAGATAATGTGCGGCAGGAGATACGAAGTTTTGGACGAAATTAAGAAAGTTTCTGAAACAGTTCAAGTGCAAGTTCTTTGAATTCTTTTTCTACAGAACTGAAAGTGCGCTCAGACAGGTCAGGAGTAGAAGACAGGGGGATGATCTCCCTGTCTTTTTCACCTTTCATAAGAGTTTTTAATTCCAGTTCCAGGATTTCATTATCAATCTGTTTCCATTTTTGATTCTCTTCATCAGTTAGGTCATCAAGATGAAATTTTTCCCAGATCGCATCCATGATCATAGATTCGATTTCCAGGTAGTTCTGCAGATGGACTTTAACCGGGCGGATGACATCGGAAATGTAACATTCACTTGCATCGTGCAGAAGACAGGCAAGAGCCATTCGGTCCGACCATCCACGCGCCAGAGCTTCATGAGCACAGTTAATGGAATGCTGTCCTACAGAATAAAACCACCGGATCTGCCCGCCACCGCGGCAGACAAGACTTAAAGCATGTGCAATATCTTCCAGATAAACATCTTCCGGGGCGATCTTCATGGGATCAAATTTTCGCCCACTGTATGTATTCATTACGCTCATAAATGACACTTCCTTTTTATTGTTTGAGAGATTGTTTCAGATATATATAATTTTAGTATACGCACTTTTTCTATAATATGAAAGAACATTTGGGAAAATGTTTGGCATTGCAACAGACTTTCAACCATTTTATTAGTGACAGACAGAAAAAATCCCCCTAAAACATTGATATATCCAGGGTACTGACAGCATATCATGTTTTAAAGGGGATTTTGCTCTATTATGTGATAAATGAAAAAATGTAGTTTCAGAATAAAGTTTCTTCGTTTTCATCAAACAGTTTGTCGTTGATCTCAAAAAGATCAAGTTTGTGCAGAAGTCCGTAATATATAATTGCATCACGTTTCAGCTTGGGATATAATTGGGCTTTTCCGCAACGTTTCAATAATTCCTGAGTTTCTTCTACGCTTGCATCCAGACCGTAACACAGACACAGCAGACGGTTTCGGGAAGGATTTCGGCGACCGGCAAAAATCTGGTGCAGATAGATTTCGCTCATGCCTGACTGTTTGGCGAGAGCCGCTTTTGAGATATTTTTCTTTTCAAACAGATGGTTTAATAATTCTGCCACATTTTTATTTACAAACTGTTCCTGGTTTTGTGACAGAAACTGAGTCAGATCTGGTGAATCCATAAGTTCCTGCTGTAAACTATCTGTATTTTTCTTTTTCATAATCCGCGCCTTTACTCATCGTTATTTTTGAACAATATATTGCTATTCATGCTGTTTTACGAATAGTATCAATAGTAATACAAATATTCTATTTGTTATATTACTTGCTGAATAATTACTAATAAGTTATAATATTTTAAATAGTATACATAAATTAAAATATACTATAAACAGTTCTGAAAAACAATATGCAGACCGCATAGTAAAAAGGAATATCAGTTACAACAGTAACGAGTAAGGATGAGAAATATGAATATTTACGACAGTCTTTTGGGTGCAGTTCATAGCGAATATGATGTGCTCATGCTGATCAAAAAAAGTGAACGGGGCGAGGTCTCACTTGTACGTCACAGAGACAGCGGCACCCGTTATATTTTTCGGCATTTTTATGGAAACAGTGAAGTTTATCAGAAATTTCTGAATATTTCCTGCCCAAATCTGCCGCAAATAATGGAAGTCGGAGAAAAAGATGGAAAGACAGCTCTGCTGGAAGAATATGTGCAGGGTGATACGCTTAGCGAGATCCTTGAAGGCGGTCTTCTGACAACTGCGGAGTCGAAACAGATTGTAAGACAGCTTTGTTCTGCATTGTGGGTATTTCATTCTATGGGTGTGGTGCACAGAGATGTGAAGCCAGATAATGTTATTATACGTGGAAAAGAAGCTGTTCTGATCGATTTTGATGCATCCAGAATATATAAAAGCACAATTCAGGAAGATACACAGATTCTGGGAACGACCGGATTTGCAGCACCGGAGCAGTATGGCCTTTCGCAGTCAGATGGACGGGCAGATATCTATGCGCTTGGTGTGTTGCTTAATATTATGCTGACCGGCGAACATCCTTCCAGGAAACTTGCAGGTGGCAGAATGGGAAGAATCGTTCAACGCTGTACGATGGTAAATCCAGCAAAGAGATACAAGAATATTCTTCATCTGATGGAGGTTCTGTAGAAAATTTTCTATAAAAATAGAGAAGAAAATAAAAAGAGATAAGGGGGAAATCAATGAGCAAAAAGTGTATAAAATGTGGAGAGATACTTCCGGAGGACGCGTCTTTCTGCCCACATTGTACAACAGTTCAGATAGAAAAGAAAGAGATAAAGACGCCAAGAAAGTGGAGAAAGAAGGCTGTGATAGGAGTGGCAGTTCTGGCCGTAGCTGCGGTTATCGGAATCGCTTTTTCTATCTATCACAGACCAGAAATATATGAAGGCGGTGCACAGATCACTTATACGGATAAGGGAAAATCATACAAAGTCCTGCTGAGTTTTTCTGAGGAAGGTGGTATGACGGGACATGCCCAGGGGGAGCGCACAGATACTCTGTCGGAAGGAATGAACAGTGCACTTCCATGCCAGCTGTATGTATTAAATAAAGATACAGGAGAGCTGGCCGGAGAAGAATTTTCCAAAGAGGTAGAGTCCTGCAAAGTAGATACAAATCCATCAGAAGGTTCACAGAAAATGGAATATGTAGAACCGGTGTACAATGAAAGCTTCCCAAATGCAGCGTATGTTTCTGATATCAATTATGTATCTGACAGTGGAACGAATGATATCCAGTGGACACTTACCATGAAGAATGGAGATACAATTTTTCTTAGTACGAGACTTACGATTGAAAAACAACCGGCAGTCAGTTATTATGCGGAAGATACACCGATGGAGACCACCGAAGAGCTGAATGCCCTGCTCGCTTCCATTGAAGAAGAGGCGTCCGCAGATACACCGGTATATCTGCATCTTCCGGCAGTGACCTATGACGGAGATATCACTTTTGGTAATCATGTCTGGAGTATTTCAGGAAGCAAAGATGGTGATGCGGTGACTACTTTCACCGGAACTGTCAGTATAAAGGGACATGATGGTAACTATGCAGATCTGTCAGGGATTAATTTTGAAGGTGAGGGTGGAATCGGACTGGATGCGTATTGTTTGGTACTTCTTACCGATTGCAACTTCACGGGTTGGGATACGGCTGCTGTTGCGCAGAATGGTGCATGGGTTAATGCAATGGAATGTACGTTCGCGAATAATACGGTTGGTTTGAAATTTAATACCTCTATGGCTTACGGTACTGCGCCAAACTATGTGAATAATACATTTACGGATAATGGAACTGCTGTCTGCATTGACAGTCTGCCGGGAAATGAGGTTATTGATTTTGCCGGAAGCGTGTTCTCGGGAAATGATACGGATATTGAGAATAAAGCAGATCATGCAGTAGATACAGCGAAAGCGACATTTGAATAAAGAACAGTCTGAAAGCTTCTGCGATATAATTTGCAGGAGCTTTTTTGTAAATAAAAACATAAACTATGCTGCGAGGTAATGGGTTTTGTTTCTTTTTCATTTTATAATGATTTATCAGTCTGTTTGCAGACAATAAAAAAGAAGGGAATGGGGTTTATATGAAAAGAAACAAAATCGCAATGCTTCTGGCAATGGCGCTTACTGTTACACAGAGTGTAGTTGTACCGGTAGCAGCGGAAGAACTCACAGCAGATGTTGAGCAGGAAGTGGAAATGGCTCAGGATGATGCTGACGCAGAAGTTGCAGTAGAAGCAGATGAGGATGCTTCAGAAGAGGCAGAAGCAGAGATCGAGGACGATGCAGAAGAGTCACAGGAGGATTTTGCAGCAGAGGAAGATCTTTCCGATGGTACAGCTCAGGAGATTTTCAGTGATGATGCTGGTGAGGCAGGAGAAAAAAGGTATGAGTTTGGCAGGAATTATGATGATTCCTCAAGTAATACCGGATATATGCTGCCAAACAGTACCATGAACATTTCAACATGGTTGGATTGCGTAGATGGAGATGACTGGAATGAGATTTCCGAGTACAGTTTAAAACTGCTTCCAATGGAAGAGGGATATGCTGGAATGGCGACGGTATCATTAAATGGAACAGAGATTGTTGTTAAGTCCGGAAGTAAAGCGGGAGATATTACGATTCCGGTAGAAGTTCTGGTAGACGGAAAGACAGTAGCTACAGAGTGGATTTGGGTTGGTATCAGTGAATATGTAATTGAGCCTGAAGATTATAGCGATGAGGATGGTAATACCATAAATCCGAAGGTAGGAGAACAGCTGGATATTAAAAAGGATATGGATCCACAGATTGTTCGCTATGAAAACGGTAAAAGCGTTCCTGTTACAGGAGATAATTACAGGATTATCATAGACTCATGGAGAGATGATGAAACAGGTGAAACAGAATATGACTATGACACCGATGGCTGGAAATGGATAGATGTGGAAGGACAGGAACTTCCGATTCTGGAGAGAACTGCCAGCTTTTCTACAATCTTCACACTTACTGCACAGGTAAAAGATGAGAACGGACAGTGGCAGAAGCTTGTTGATCACCAATACTATTTTGCCGGTGTATTTGATGGCGGTGAGACTAATGAAGCCAGATTGAAACCGGAGGTTCTTGAAGATACTGAGGGAAATAGGCTGAATCCGAAGGTTGGAGAATCACTTGATATTGGCAGATTGGGTATTGGAATGTGGTGTTATGAGCCTGAACTGGGCGGCTGGGCTCCGATTGGAGATCCGAATTTAAGAGTTACCGTGAAGGAGTATGATGAAGATGGATGGAACTTGCAGCGGAACCTGCAGCCTTCCGGTTACGACCTTCCGATCATGACCAGAACGACATACAATGCCACATGGTTTACGGTTGTTGCCGAGGAATTTCATGAAGAATTTGGTGCTTGGCAGGAAATTGACAGAGTTAAATATGAATTTGATGAAACAAAAGAGCATGTTCATGTAGAAGTGAAAGATGCAGCTGTAGCTCCGACTGTATTTGCAGACGGAAAGACCGAAGGAAGTCATTGTTCTGTATGTGGTACAGTCCTTGAGAAGCAGAATACAATAGCAAAAGTTCCAGGTACCATTTATCTGACAGCTTCTTCTCTGAAAATGAAAACAGGTCAGTCCACAACTGCATTTAAAGCAACAGGATTTTCAGAAGGAGACTATGTTACAGCAGTTACTTCAAATAAACCGGGAACTGTAAAAGTAACAAATGTAAACAAAAATGGAACATTCAAGCTGACTGCCGGCAAGAAGAAGGGAAGTGCTGTAGTCACTGTTACTCTTGCAAGCAAAAAGACAGCAAGCTTCAAGGTAACTGTTCAGAAGGCAGCAGTAAAAACCACTAAGATTACAACAACGACGAAATCACTGACACTTGCAAAAGGAGCTACTTACAAGAAACTGGCTTCTTCTATTGCAGTTACTCCGGTAACAAGCAAAGAGAAAGTTACATATTCTTCTTCAAATAAGAAAGTAGCTACAGTCAGCTCCAAGGGTGTGATCAAAGCGAAAAAAGCCGGTACCACAAAAATTACTGTTAAATCCGGTAAGAAGAAAGTGGTTGTAACTGTAAAAGTTACCGGTGTAAAAACAACAAAGCTTTTTGGTGTTCCGGCAGGAAAGACTGTTTCCAAAGGAAAAACTTTTAAAATCAAAGCTGTAGCAACGCCAAAGAATACAAGTGAAAAGATTGCTTATAAATCTTCCAACAAAAAAGTGGCAACTGTAACATCCAAGGGCGTAGTCAAAGGTCTGAAAAAAGGAACAGCAACGATCACAGTTCAGAGTGGTTCTAAGAAAATGACCTGTAAGGTGACTGTGAAATAACAACGAAATAAAGTGTAAGAGACGATCTCCGTGAGCAATTGCGGGGATCGTTTTTGTTTGAAATGCGAGATTTCTGCCAGGTACCAGAGGCTTTTGCCTGAGTATGAAAAAGATTATTTATAGACGACACTGATTAAAAAGTGTTATAATAAAACAACTTAAAATACAAAAAGGGGACTGAGCAGATAGATGGAACCTGAGAAACTGATAGAAACATTAGCTGTGGCGGAGCGTCTGAAAGATGCCACCAGGCACTGTTATACATCCAGAGGCCGCAGGGAAAGTGTGGCGGAGCATTCCTGGAGAATTACGTTGATGGCATATCTTGTCAGTGATGAGTTTCCGGAAGCAGATCTGAAAAAATTAATGAAAATGTGTCTGATCCATGATCTTGGAGAGGCATTTACTGGGGACATACCAACCTTTGAAAAGTCAGAAAAAGATGAGGAAAAAGAAGCGTCACTTCTGGATGAATGGGTGAAGCAGCTGCCGGAACCTTTTGCCAGTGAAATGCAGGCTCTTTACAGAGAAATGGAGGAGCGTCAGACGCTGGAGGCAAGAATCTATAAGGCATTGGATAATCTGGAGGCTTTGATCCAGCATAATGAGTCAGATATCAGTACATGGATTCCTCTGGAATATGATCTGCAGATGACCTATGGAAATGATAAAGTGCAGTTTTCGGAGTATCTGACACGTCTCCGTGATGAAGTGCGGAATGACAGTAAGAAAAAGATTGCGGAGAGTATAAAAAAATCTGATTAAAAAAGATCCCCGGGGCATATGCCCTGGGGATCAGCTGTTTCATATAAAATTTAAAATTTTATTCTCCGAAATATCTCTTAAGCAGTCCAGCGAATGCTTTTCCGTGTCTGGCTTCATCTTTAGCCATTTCATGCACGGTGTCATGGATAGCGTCAAGGTCAGCAGCTTTAGCACGTTTTGCCAGATCGAATTTACCAGCAGTAGCACCGTTCTCAGCTTCTACACGCATTTCGAGGTTTTTCTTTGTGCTGTCAGTAACAACTTCACCGAGAAGTTCAGCGAATTTAGCAGCATGCTCAGCTTCTTCGTAAGCAGCTTTCTCATAATAAAGACCAACTTCTGGATAACCTTCTCTGTGAGCAACTCTTGCCATAGCGAGATACATACCAACCTCAGAGCATTCGCCCTGGAAGTTTGCTCTCAGATCTGCGAGGATGTCTTCGCTTACACCCTGAGCAACACCAACAACGTGTTCAGCAGCCCATGTCAGGTTCTCATCCTGTTTGGTGAATTTGGAAGCAGGAGCTTTACATACCGGACAGACTTCCGGAGCAGCGTCACCTTCGTAAACATAACCACATACATTACATACCCATTTAGCCATAATCTTAATCTCCTTTTCGTTTTAAGTTAGTTTTGTTTAATAATAGTAATAATTCTCAATAACTGTAGTTTCAATCTATCATATAGAAACTACAAAGTCAAGCAAATATCTATAAAATACATCAATTGTTCATACATTTCGGACATATTCCGAAAAAGCGTATATCGCATTCTGTGATTTTACCTGAAAAGTTTTTGACTGCTTTTTCAGCAACTTCATTCAGATCTTCTGTTTCCAGGTCCAGAACCTGTCCACATTTTTTACACATGAAGTGGCAGTGTGGAGTAACGCACCCGTCAAAATGATCTGCACCGCCAAAGTTGGATAATTTCTGAATTTCACCGAGTTCAGACAACAGAGAAAGGTTACGATATACGGTTCCCAAACTGATGTTAGGATAAATCTTTCTTACATTTTCATAAACAACATCTGCGGTAGGGTGATCTTTACGTGTCATAAGAAATTCTTTGATAGACTCTCGCTGACGACTGTATTTTAAAGCAGCCATATATCGTTTCCTTTCTGTAAATCAATATTTTACATAAGCCATGTACCATTCGGGATTATTATAAGCCATGTACCATTCGGAAGTAGCTTAACCAAAGTATCTCTTAAGTAGACCTGCGAATGCTTTTCCATGTCTTGCTTCATCCTTAGCCATTTCGTGAACTGTATCGTGAATAGCGTCAAGATCAGCAGCTTTAGCACGTTTTGCCAGATCGAATTTACCAGCAGTAGCACCGTTCTCAGCTTCTACACGCATTTCGAGGTTTTTCTTTGTGCTGTCAGTAACAACTTCACCGAGAAGTTCAGCGAATTTAGCAGCATGCTCAGCTTCTTCGTAAGCAGCTTTCTCATAATAAAGACCAACTTCTGGATAACCTTCTCTGTGAGCAACTCTTGCCATAGCGAGATACATACCAACCTCAGAGCATTCGCCCTGGAAGTTTGCTCTCAGATCTGCGAGGATGTCTTCGCTTACACCCTGAGCAACACCAACAACGTGTTCAGCAGCCCATGTCAGGTTCTCATCCTGTTTGGTGAATTTGGAAGCAGGAGCTTTACATACCGGACAGACTTCCGGAGCAGCGTCACCTTCGTAAACATAACCACATACATTACATACCCATTTAGCCATAATCTTAATCTCCTTTGCATAATTGAATTTTGTTTATTTGATAATAGTAATTGTTATTATTTCTTTGCTGTGACTATACTGTACCATAATGGTTCACTTTTGTCAATAAAGAAATTGGATTTTTTTTATACGGATTTTCTGGTATGATAGAGAGAAATCCTAAGAAAGTCTTAATATTTTACCCCATAGATATTAATTCTTAACAGTTATAGTAAATTCATAAAACACAGGAGGCAGGGGAAAGAAAATGGCTGAGATACTGGTATGCGATGATGATAAGGATATCGTAGAGGCAATAGAAATCTATCTGACACAGGAGGGGTATCACATTCTGAAGGCATATGACGGCGAACAGGCAATACAGGTATTGCAGAATAAGAAGGTAGATCTTCTGATCATTGATGTGATGATGCCGAAACTGGACGGAATCCGGGCAACGTTAAAGATTCGTGAAAAAAATGTGCTTCCTATTATCATCTTATCTGCAAAGTCAGAGGATGCAGACAAGATCCTCGGACTGAATGTCGGAGCAGATGATTATGTGACGAAACCTTTTAATCCGCTTGAGCTGGTGGCGAGAGTTAAATCACAGCTCCGAAGATATACGCAGCTGGGTGCGATGGCAGAAAAAAAGGTAAATGTTTACAGGACCGGCGGGCTTGAGATTGATGATGACCGTAAAGAAGTTACGGTTGATGGCGATGTTGTCAAACTCACACCGATAGAATACAGGATTCTTCTTTTTCTGGTACAGAATCAGGGCAGAGTTTTTTCTATCAATCAGATATATGAGAGTATCTGGGAAGAAGAAGCGATTGCTGCGGACAATACGGTTGCTGTCCATATCCGTCACATCAGGGAGAAGATAGAAATCAATCCGAAGGAACCACGCTATCTCAAAGTCGTGTGGGGACTTGGGTATAAAGTGGATAAAATTTAATCTTTTGCAGGAATCTGTAGAAAACTCCTGTGTTTGCAATCGGAGAAATCAGATGGATTCATCCGGGAAAGGAAAGGGGTATAAATGAAGACAAGGTGGTATAGAAAGAGTGGTATCAAGGGACTTCTGGTGCTGCTGACGGTATTTTTTATGGTAGCAGCCTGTGCGGGGGCCGGGGTATCCGTGATGATCATGAATAAGGGTGTCCAGCCTTTGGACAGCAAGGATTATGTGGATTCCCAGAGCTTTACAGATAATGTGTATAATCTTTCTCATACGATCGTTGATGCGATTAATGAGCGGCATATTTTGGATCAGGCGGATGATGAGGAATTGATTGATCTTAAGGAGCTGAACCGGGGAGATACACTGACACACAAAAGCACATCGGGACTTGCGTACAGGGCAGGTGACCTGTATGACTGGGCAAAAAGTTCATCTTGGGATACAAGCACAAACGTTCTGATCTGCCGTCAGCCGGATGGCAGCGATTATTATATGTATTATAGAGATTTTGCAGATAAGATTGCTACCGGGGAACTGAAATTTGTCTTTGGCAGTGATGAAGATGAGGGGACAGAGAATACAAAGGATATACTTTCCATGCTCTCCGGCAGAGAGTATACGTATTATGGTTATGAAAGTGATAATATAGGAATTCGCAATAACGGTGTGGAGTACGTTACAGATGCGGATGGAAATGTTGTCTATACAGATGTGTACAATTATGAATCCAGTGGAAATAATGATGCACCTCTGAAAGAGGTATACAAGCCGGACGGAGCTGACAGCATCCTGGATGTTGTAAATAATAATAAAGAATGGAAAGGAAATCTCAGCAAGGCATATCAGTATTTGTATGAAGCACTGGTACAGTACAGTGATGCTTCCTATGGTGAAAAAATCCTGAAAACATATGCATCGGGAGCAACGAATGTCAACTATATGTACGTAGACACAAAGTCCGGTAAAGTATACACAAATATAAAAGATGTTACATCATCGAATTATCTGAAAACACTGGATAAACTGACTTCCGGAGCCGGTCCGTTTATGCTGATCGCTCCTGATACACAGGATTGTGTATTGGGCTTTTCCAATATTTCGGACTGGACAGTATCTTACTGGCAAAATATGCTCGAAAATACAGGACTTGCCGGAGAAAATTATCTCTATTTTGTTTCTGTGGATAAAGATTTTCCTGTGTTAGACAGGATTAAGCAGGAAAAACTCGTTTATGATAAATTTGAGCCGTGGCTGGTGCCGGTTATGGCAGGTTCTGTGCTGGCATTGATTCTGGCACTTGCAGGAGTTGTGATCCTGACGATAGGAGCCGGACGGAATAACGAGGATAAAAAAGTACATCTGAACTTTTTGGACAGATGTTACACGGAAATCGTAGCAGTAGTGGTATTTATGATATGGCTGATGGGTACTTCTGTAATTGTTCAGGCAATGGATGACGAAGAAATGCGAATTGTCTGGAAGACGATTGGATTTGGCACTTTAGGACTCTGGTTTGGAATATGGTTCCTGGCCGGATGGCTCAGTCTGGTACGAAGGATCAAGGCGAGATCGCTCTGGAGAGACAGCCTGTTGAGGCATATCCTGCTATTGGTAAGAAAATGCTTTTCGAAATGCAGTGATCTGCTTGTCTTTCTTGGTGGCAATATGATCAGCAGAGTAAAAATAATTCTGTTATTTGGAATATTTATATTTTTACAGTTTATGTTTACCGGAATGACAGTTGAGGGTGGTTCAGCGCTTTCGTTGCTTTTGATGATCGTAATGGACTGTGCAGTTCTTTATTATCTGATCAAAAAAGCCTGGGGAAGAGAGCAGATCATAGCTGGTCTGAAAAAAATCACGGATGGTGACCTTCAATACAAGATTCCAACAGAGAAGCTTTCTGGAGAACAGGAGATGGTAGCAGATTATATCAACCATATCGGTGAAGGCCTGGACGCAGCGGTAGAGAACAGCCTTAAAAATGAGCGTATGAAAACGGAACTGATCACCAATGTTTCTCATGATATCAAGACTCCGCTTACTTCAATCATCAATTATGTAGATCTTTTGAAGCGTGAAAATCCGGAAGATCCGAAGATCAGGGGATATCTGGAAGTGCTGGAAAACAAGGCACAGAGACTTAAAGTACTGACTGAGGATGTTGTAGAAGCATCTAAAGCCAGTACCGGCAATATTGCACTGGAAATGACAGATCTGAATTTTATTGAACTGGTACATCAGGTGATCGGTGAATTCGAAGAGAAATTTGAAGAAAGAAATCTGACGATGGTGGTTCATTTCGATGAGGAAGAAGCAATCATCTGTGCCGATGGACGCAGACTCTGGCGAGTACTTGAGAATGTTTTTGGAAATGTATCCAAATATGCGATGGAAAATACGAGAGTCTATGTAGACGTAAAAGTTGACCGACCGAATGTGCAGCTTTCTCTCAAAAATATCTCCGCACAGCCACTGAACATTTCTGCAGAGGAATTAACAGAGCGATTTATCCGGGGGGATGTTTCACGAAATACGGAAGGCAGCGGCCTGGGCCTGTCAATCGCGAAAGACCTTGTACAGCTTCAGGGTGGAGAATTTAAACTGTATCTTGATGGAGATCTGTTTAAAGTGACGATTGAGTTTAGAATGAAATAGTTGGCGTAATATAAATACAGCTTTACTGATAGAATATTTATCAGTAGAGCTGTATTTTTCTTATTACACTTGTATCCGGTCTGCTACTTCATTTCCAACCGCCAGCCGGCGGTTATTGCTTCCGATGATCAGCCAGTCGCGGCATTTCTGAATAACCTGGATGGTGCTGCCTTCTTTGATGTCCATGTTTCTCATAGTTTCAAGGATTTCCGGAACACCGAACATCCATTTTATGGTGCAGGTATCGCCTGTGTTTGTCTGTGATAAAGCTTGCATAAAAATCCCTCCTTTGGGGAAAAATAGAAATAGTTAGTGTCAGATAATTTAAGAGTTACTTCTTGAATTTATAATACAACTCAGAATATATGTTCGTCAATTGGAACATCAGGTAGTCAATTCTGATGTTGGATAGCATATACTGACGATAGATAGTGTGTACTAAATATGCAGAATTATGCATATTTATTGCGATTATCCATAAAGAGTTTATTGCCTTGGAAAATTGGGGCGAGATTGTTTCGGAAAGAGGGGATTACGAGGATTTGCTACCGAAATTCGCAGTTTACAAATATGGGTAAATATGCTACTATTTCTAAAGAAGCGGAAACATGAATTTCCGCAGAATATAAGCAAACTCAACGAACAAGAGAGTACATTTGCTGGCCACATTACAGAGAATTCCCCGATGGAAGAATTGCTATTCTATGAGTAGAAGAGTAGTGCAGAATGAAAAAGAATCATTCGATTCCTGTGGCTGAGAGGGAAGTGCAGGTGCAGATGGAAGATGGCTTGGGAGAGGTGCAGTCGAGATGAGCACCGATGTCAATGAGGCAATCATGTGATATGTTGGAAATGATAGTTCGGCAACTATTCAGACTGCAACAGGACCGCCTGTTATAGCGGAAGGGTATCATGACAGCGACAGATCATCATAGAAATGATTGGAATGTCAGACTGGAATCGCACCCGATGAGGTTTCTGACCGCGAGGCAGGAACAAACAGAAGTGGTAACACGGGCAGGACTCGTCTTCTCTATATAAATAGGGAGGGCGTTTTTTATACCCTGGGTTTCAAAGGTTAAAATGCTGTTCGTGCTTGCACGATAATCCGTAGGGTATTACTATAAAATATATGAACGAGGAGGAAATAAAATGGATAAGCAGAAATACTATATCACAACCGCGATTGCCTATACATCCGGTAAACCGCATATCGGCAATACCTATGAGGTCGTATTGGCAGATGCGATCGCACGTTACAAGAGACAGGAAGGATACGATGTATTTTTCCAGACAGGAA
>OMNT01002262.1_pt1 | contig 15785 bp, 11 predicted proteins | sample 1672551 | NCBI WGS metagenome assembly OMNT01 (sample SAMEA3136698, study PRJEB25190) | human gut metagenome
GCACATTGTAGGCGGCTTCCATGTCCTCCAGACGGCCGTTGGTGCAGCTGCCGATCACAACCTGATCGATCTTGATGTCCTTGCCCTCGCTGGCAAGGTGGGTGTTCTCGGGCAGGTGGGGGTAGCTGACGGTGGGTTCCAGCTTGTCCAGATCGATCTCAATGGTCTTTTCGTACTCGGCATCCGGGTCGGCCTCAAAGAACACCGGCTCACGCTGGCTGCGGCCCTTGAGGTAAGCCTTGGTCACATCGTCTACGGGGAAGATGCCGTTCTTGGCACCGGCCTCGATGGCCATGTTGCAGATGCACAGGCGGTCATCCATGGTCAGGTTGGCGACGCCGGGGCCGGTGAACTCCATCGACTTGTAGAGCGCGCCGTCCACGCCGATCTGTCCGATGATGTGGAGGATCAGATCCTTGCCGGAAACGCGGGGGCCGAACTTGCCCTTGAGCACGAACTTGATGGCGGCGGGGACCTTGAACCATGCCATGCCGGTGGCCATACCGGCGGCCATGTCGGTGGAGCCGACGCCGGTGGAGAAGGCGCCCAGTGCGCCGTAGGTGCAGGTGTGGCTGTCCGCACCGATGACGCAGTCGCCTGCGGTCACAATGCCTTTTTCGGGCAGCAGGGCGTGCTCGATGCCCATCTGGCCCACATCGTAGAAGTTGAGGATATCGTATTTGTTGGCGAACTCGCGGCACTGCTTGGACTGGGTCGCGCTCTTGATGTCCTTGTTGGGCACGAAGTGGTCCAGCACGATGGCGATGTGCGCTTTATCGAACACGCTGTCGAAGCCCGCGCGCTGGAACTCGTTGATGGCGACGGGGGTGGTGATATCATTGCCCAGCACGATGTCGAGCTTGGCGTTGATGAGCTGCCCGGCCTTGACCTCGGCCAGACCGGCATGTGCGGCTAAAATCTTCTGCGTCAGGGTCATTCCCATGGTGGTACTCTCCTTTTATCGAAAAAATGCTTTTACTTATTATTGATCGCGCTCACCAGTGCCTTGATGCCGGCCACGATGATATCGGTGTCGGTACCGGCACCCCATGTGACGGTGTTATCGCCCCAGACAAGGCCGACATAGGAGGCAGCGCGGGAGGTGGAGCCTTCGTCCAGACTGTGCTCGGAGTAGGTCTCGAGGTGGAACTCCATGCCGGTGGCACTCTGGATGGCGTTTGCCACAGCGTCCAGACGGCCGTTGCCCACCGAGGTGACCACCTTGCGCTGACCATTCAGCTCCAGCGTGACGGTGGCGGTGATGCCGCCCACCTGTGCAAAGTGGGCTTCCAGAACGTTGAGCGGCTTGCAGCGGTTGAGGAAGGCATCCTCGAAGATGTGCAGCACCTCGTTTGCGCTCAGCTCCTTGTGGCTGTGGTCGGAAACGCTCTTGACCTTGTAGCCCAGAGCCTCGCGCATCTTGGGCGGCAGATTGTAGCCGAAGTTCTGTTCCAGCACAAAGCCGATGCCGCCCTTGCCGCTCTGGCTATTGATGCGGATGACGTCGGCATCGTAGGTGCGGCCGATGTCGTGGGGGTCCACCGGGATGTAGGGGCAGGTCCAGCGGTGCTCGCCATGCTCCTTGCGGTAGGCCATGCCCTTTGCAATGGCGTCCTGATGGCTGCCGGAGAAGGCGGCAAACACCAGCTGACCGGCGTAGGGGGTGCGCTCGTAAATGTGCATCCGGGTCACACGCTCGTAGGTGGCGCAGATGTCCGGCATATCGGAGAAGTCCAGCTTGGGGTCCACGCCGTGGCTGTACATGTTCATGGCCAGGGTGATGATGTCCACGTTGCCGGTGCGCTCGCCATTGCCGAACAGGGTGCCCTCCACCCGGTCCGCGCCCGCCAGCAGGGCCAGCTCGGTGTCGGCCACGCCGCAGCCCCGGTCGTTGTGCGGGTGCAGGCTGAGGATGACGTGCTCACGATACTTCAGGTTGTCGCTCATGTATTCGATCTGGTTGGCATACACATGGCTCATGCTCATGGCCACGGTGACGGGCAGGTTGATGATAACGGGCTTTTCCGCCGTGGGCTCCAGAATGTCCAGCACCGCGTTGCAGACCTCCAGCGCGTATTCCGGTTCGGTGCCCGTGAAGCTTTCGGGGCTGTATTCAAAGCGGAAATTGCCCTCGTACTCGGCCGCGAGCTGCTTGACGAGCGCCGCGCCGTCCGTGGCGATCTTCTTGATCTCCTCCTTCGATTTTTTAAACACCTGCTCGCGCTGCGCCACGCTGGTGGAATTGTAGAAATGCACCACCGCGCTGGGCGCGCCCTTGAGGGCGTCGAAGGTTCTGCGGATGATATGGTCGCGGCACTGGGTGAGCACCTGCACGGTAACGTCCTCGGGAATCATGTTGTTGTCGATCAGCGTGCGGAGGAACTCATATTCCGTCTCGCTCGCCGCCGGGAAACCGACCTCGATCTCCTTAAAGCCGACCTGCAAAAGCACTTTGTAGTATTCAAGCTTTTCTTCAAGGCTCATCGGGATGACAAGGCTCTGGTTGCCGTCGCGCAGATCCACGCTGCACCAGATCGGCGCCTTTTCAATGTGGTCTTTTTCCACCCACTTGTTATATTCTTTCGATACCGGGAAGTACCCGACCTTATATTTGCTTGCGTCCATCATTTTGCTTTCTCCTCTCAACCCTTGGTGGTTCTGAAGCCTGCTTCACGCAGGGCATTTTTGATCGTTTTCACATGGTTGTTGTCGCGCGTCTCCATTTCGATGCGCAGGAAGCAGCCGTTAATGCTTTCGGTGTTGCCTTTTTCATAGTGCACGCCGGTCACGTTGCCGCCGCAGTCCGCGATGATCGAAGAGATCTCCTTGAGCTGACCGGGCTTGTCGATAAGCTCGATGAGGAGGCTCGCGGAACGGCCGGAGTTCATCAGGCCGCGGTCAATCACGCGGGAAAGGCTCGTCACGTCGATGTTGCCGCCGGAGACGATGCACACAACGCGCTTGCCCTTTAAATCAAATTTATTGAACATCACGGCGGCAACGGAAGCAGCGCCCGCGCCCTCCGCGATCATTTTCTGCTTTTCGATGAGTGCCAAGATTGCGCTCGAAACTTCGTCCTCGCTCACCAGCGCGATGTCATCCACATATTTTTTGACAATCTCAAACGTGTTGTCACCCGGGCGCTTTACAGCGATGCCGTCCGCCACGGTCTGCACGGTGTCGAGTGTCTCGATTTTGCCGTCGTGAATGGAGTTGTACATGCTCGGTGCGCCGGTCATCTGTACGCCGTACACCTTCACGCTCGGGCGGATGTGCTTTGCGGTGTACGCAATGCCGGAGATGAGTCCGCCGCCGCCCACCGGCACCACAATGGCATCGATGTTGTCAAGGTCGTTCAAAACCTCCAGCGCGATGGTGCCTTGGCCCGCGATAACGTCTTCGTCGTCAAACGGGTGCACGAACGTATAGCCCTCTTTTTCTTTCAATTCAATCGCCTTGTTATACGCGTCGTCGTAAACGCCCTCCACAAGGCAAACCTCTGCGCCGTAGCCCTTTGTGGCCTCCACCTTGGAGATCGGTGCGGAGTCCGGCAGACAGATGAGCGATTTGATGCCGTTTTTCGTTGCCGCCAACGCCACGCCCTGTGCGTGGTTGCCCGCAGAACAGGCAATAACGCCTTTCGCTTTCTCTTTTGCGGAAAGCTGGGAGATCTTATACGCAGAGCCGCGCACCTTAAAAGAGCCGGTGATCTGCAAATTCTCGGGCTTTAGGTACAGGTCGCAATCCGGCGCGATGCCGTAGGTCTTCACGACGTTTGTTTCGCGGATGATGCTCTTTAGAACGGTTTGTGCATCAAATACTTTGTCTAATGATAACATGTTCTTCTGCCTTTCCTGCTGTGTTCGGTTTAAAGCCTTATGAATTTGAAAGTTTGTGCTTTCAAACTTGCAGCTTGTTTCCTTGTTCTTCCGCTTTGAAGTGTAAAAAAACCGCCTCAAAGCCGTTTATGCTTTGAGACGGGTGTAATAACTAAATTATGCACTCGCGGTACCACTCAAATTGCGGAGAACCTCCGCCACTCTTCGAAGTCCAATAACTTCTATGCACTGACGTAGCAATCACGGGATACCCTACTGAATTCGCTGTTCAGGCATCCGGCTCGGAAGGGAGAAATCTCTGCATCTCTGCACCGGTTCACACCTGCCACCGGCTCTCTGAAACAGCTCTGCACAGACAGTCTTCGTCATCGCTTTTTGTTATGAAATTGAATAGATTATAACACCCGCTTTCCCCGTTGTCAATGCTTTTCGACCGCCTTGTCAAAATTTTTCTTCTGTAAGTTTTGCAGGAAACAACTTTTCTCCCATCGTTTTTCCTTTTTTCGCAAATCGGGCGCTTTTTCCGCAATTCACGCAAAAAGTGTGGAAAACAACGTGCAAAATCCGCAGTTCTGCCATAGCCAAAATAAAAAAGGTGTGATAAAATAAGAAGGTTAAAAAGAGACTATGTATTTTCGGGTGATTTTCGTGACAAAAAGTATGACAGAGGGTAAACCCCTCAAGCTTATCCTGCAATTTGCGGTGCCGCTTTTGCTCGGCAACCTCTTGCAGCAAATGTATAATCTGGTTGATGCCGCCATCGTCGGCCGTGTGCTCGGCACCGGCGCACTCGCCGCCGTCGGCGCTACAAGCAGCGTGCAGTTTCTGGTACTCGGTTTCTGCATCGGCATCTGCATCGGCTTCGGTATCCCCATCGCCAAAAGCTTCGGCGCAGAGCGTCTTGATAAAATGCGTTCGTACATTTTCAACTCCGTGCTGCTTACCGCCTTATTCGCGGTGCTCATCACGGCGGTATGTTCTCTGTGCTGCACGCTCATTTTACAAATGCTCTCCGTGCCGCAGGATGTTTTTGACGACGCCTACGCGTATCTCATCGTCATTTTCCTCGGCATCCCCTTTACCTTATTATACAATCTGCTCTCCAGCATCCTGCGCTCCGTCGGTGACAGCCGCACGCCGTTCCTGTTCCTCGCCATCTCGACCGTCCTGAATATCGGTCTTGACCTGCTCTGCATCATTGTCTTCAAGTGGGGCGTTGCGGGCGCGGCTATCGCCACCATCGCAGCGCAGGCGGTCAGCGGCATTTTGTGCCTCATCTATATCCGCTTCCGCGTGCCGCTCCTCACGCTTTCCCGCGCAGACTGCAAAGCGGATGCGGAATCCATCCGTGACCTCGTCGTCATGGGCATCCCCATGGGGCTTCAAACCTCCATCACAGCCATCGGCAGCATGGTCATGCAAGCGGCGAACAACGGTCTCGGCAGCGTGTACGTTTCGGGCTTCACGGCCGGTATGCGCTTAAAGCAGTTCTGCATGTGCCCGTTTGATGCCCTCGGTTCTGCTGTTTCCGTCTTCTGCGGTCAGAATCTCGGTGCAAAAAAGCCGGAGCGCATTCGGCAGGGCGTACGGCTCGGCGTCATCGTCGGCGTCGCCTACGGCTTCTGCATCGGCCTTGTCATGATCTTCTTCGGCCGCAGCATGTCCACTCTCTTTGTTGAATCGAGTGCAGGCGACGTGCTCGACGCTTCCGCAAAATATCTGCGCTGCATGGGCTACTTCTTCTGGAGTCTCGGCATCCTCAACATCTGCCGTATGGCGACACAGGGCATCGGCTTCTCCGGCCGCGCGGTATTCTCCGGCGTAACGGAAATGTTCGCGCGCTCCATCGTCAGCCTCGGCTTTGTCGGCGCGTTCGGCTATACGGCTATCTGTTTCTCGGATCAAACCGCGTGGATCGCCGCCGTGCTCTACATCACCCCCACCTGCCTGCACTGCATTAAGAAAGTCACAAAGCAGATCGAAGCAGAAAAAGCGAACGCCAATCTCTCCGAAAGCGTTGGTTAAAAGTTTTTGATCCAACTTTTTTCAAAAAGGCGGTCAGATTCTAAAAGTGAAACCCTTTTGCCTACCCAAAAATCAGGAGTGATAGTAAGCAATGCTTCGCATTGCTAGAACTGTCCGGTGGACAGTTGAACCGCAAGGGACACAATTAGGGGTCCCTTGAAAGACTTGGCCTGCAAGCCTTTAGAAAAAGCTCCCCCATCTCAACTATATAAAAGGAACCCATCTATGAACGAAACTATTGTAACACTCAAAAAAGGCGAAGGCCGCGCTTTCAAAGCGGGCGGTCTTTGGATCTATGACAACGAGATCGAAAGCATCCACGGCACGTTCAAAAACGGCGCCGTCGTCACCGTGCAGGAGCAAAACGGCTGCCCGCTCGGCCGCGGCTTCATCAACCAGAACTCCAAGATCCGCGTCCGCATGCTCACCCGCGACGCGTCACAGGAGATTGACGACGCGTTCCTCGAGATGCGCGTGCGCAACGCCTGGGCATACCGCAAGCGCACGGTCGATACCTCCGCCTGCCGCGTCATTTTCGGCGAAGCGGATTTCCTGCCCGGCCTTGTCATCGATAAATTCTCCGATGTCCTCGTCGTCGAGTCCCTCGCGCTCGGCATCGATAAAATGAAGCTGCAGATCGTTGACATCTTAAAGAAAGTCCTGCTCGAAGACGGCATCAAAATTCGCGGCGTGTACGAGCGCAGCGACGCCAAAGAGCGATTAAAAGAAGGCATGGACCGTAAAAAGGGCTTCATCGGCGACGAATTCGACACCGATGTCGAGATCGTCGAAAACGGCGTGCGCTACATCGTGGACGTTAAAGACGGCCAGAAGACCGGCTTTTTCCTCGACCAAAAATATAACCGTCTCGCCATGCAGCACATCTGCAAGGATATGGATGTGCTCGATTGCTTCACACACACGGGCTCCTTCGCGCTGAACGCCGGCATCGCGGGCGCAAAGCACGTCCTTGGTGTAGACGCGTCCGAGCTCGCCGTCGCGCAGGCGCAGAAAAACGCCGCTCTAAATAATCTTTCCGATACGGTCGAGTTCAAGTGCGCCGACGTTTTTGACCTGCTCCCCGCGCTCGAAAACGAAGGCAAGCAGTTCGACGTCGTCATTCTCGATCCCCCGGCGTTCACAAAATCCAAAAACGCCATTAAAAACGCCGTCAAGGGCTACCGCGAGATTAACCTGCGCGGCATGAAGCTCGTCAAGGACGGCGGCTACCTTGCCACCTGCTCCTGCTCGCACTACATGAACGCCGAGCTCTTCGCCCAGACCATTGGGCAGGCCGCGCGTGCCGCGCACTGCCGCCTGCGTCAGGTGGAGTTCCGCACCCAGTCGCCTGATCATCCCATTTTGTGGAGTGCCGACGAATCCTATTACCTCAAGTTCTATATTTTTCAAGTCTGCCACGAGCACTGAGGAGGCGCTTTTCCTTGAAGTACACAAACGACCTCGGGTCGGATAACATCAAAGGCCTCGTCTGGACCTTGGCCGTTCCCTCCATGCTCTCGCAGCTCGTCAGCGTACTGTACAGCATTGTAGACCGTATGTACATCGGCAATATTCCGAGCAACGGCACACAGGCGCTCGCGGGCGTCGGCGTGTGCGGCCCCATCGTCACGCTCATCTCGTCGTTTGCGTTTCTCGTCGGCATCGGCGGTGCGCCGCTTGTCAGCATCAACCTTGGCGAAAAGAACATAGACGCCGCTAAAAAAGTTATCGCAAACTGCTTCGTGTACATTTTGTCCCTCGCTGTGCCCGTCACGGTGCTGGCCTATATCTTCCGCCGCCCCATTTTGCTCACGTTTGGCGCGACCGAGGCCGTTTACCCCTACGCCGAGACCTACTTTTCGCTCTATCTTATCGGCACGGTCTTCGCCCTCACCGCCACAGGCATGAACCAGTTTATCATCACACAGGGCCACAGCCGCAGCGGCATGTTCTCCGTTTTAATCGGCGCCATCATCAACATTGTGCTCGACCCCATTTTTATCTTCGCTCTCCATATGGGCGTCGCGGGCGCGGCCATCGCCACGGTCATTTCGCAGGTTGCAAGCTGTGCGTTTGTGCTGTGCGTCCTGTTCGGCAAACATATCGAAGTTCCCATCACATTTGGCGGATACGATTTAAAAGTCATCGGCCGTGTGACGAGCATCGGCATGAGCGCGTTTCTCATTATTCTTTTCGATAACGTCATGCTCATCTCGCTCAACATGATGCTTCAGCGCTACGGCGGCGACAACAGCGACATGCTCCTCACCTGCAACACCATCGTGCAAAGCTTCGAGCTGCTCATCACCATGCCGCTCGGCGGCCTCACCATGGGCACACAGACCATTTTAGGCTACAATTTAGGCGCACGCCGTCCGGAGAAAATCCTTCGCGCGCAGCGGTACATCTTCGTCATCGCGGTCAGCTTTTGCGTCCTCATGACGCTCGCCGCGCAGACCATCCCGCATCTCTTTGCAGGCATTTTCACCAAAGAACCCGAATACATTGCCATGACGGCGCGGCTCATCCGTATTTACACGCTCGGCACCGTGTTGCTTGGCATGCAGTACGAGATTGTGGACGGCTTTACGGGCATGGGCGTCGTCAAAATCGCGCTGCCGCTTTCGGTCTTTCGCAAGGTCATCTTCTTTGCGTGCATTTTCATCCTGCCGCGCTTCCTGCCCATCGAGCAGATCTTCTTCTGCGAGCCCATCTCGGATATTTTACCGCCGCTCGTCTCCATTTTGGTCTACGCACTCACCATCAAACGCGTTATTAACCGCGGTCCGCAAAAGCAGATCGCCTGACTTCTGTAAATCTTTTCCGAAAGGACTGTTTTAAATGGCATTTCGTTCCGTACCGTATGACTCCCTGTCTTTAAACCCGTTCACAAAAATCGGCAAAGAGTGGGCCCTGCTCACTGCCGGCGATGAAAACGGATTCAACACCATGACCGTCTCCTGGGGCGCCATGGGCTTCATGTGGGGCAAGCCGTCCGTCACCGTGTATATCCGCCCGCAGCGCTACACGAAAGAGTTTGTCGATACCCGCGATACTTTCACGCTCTCGTTCTACCCCGCAGAGAAAAAAGACGCACTCTCCTACCTCGGTAAAGTTTCCGGCCGTGATGAAGACAAGGTCAAAAAAGTCGGCTTCACCCCGGCGTTCACAAACGGCAATGCGTATTTTGAAGAAGCGGAGCTCGTGCTCGTCTGCCGCAAAATGAGCCGCACGCCGTTAAGACCCGAGCAGTTCCTCGACGAAACCGTAGACGGACGCTGGTACCCGAACAAGGATTACCACGAAATGTACATCGCAGAAGTCATCGATGTGCTCGTCAAAGAATCATAAAAAGCACAAAACCGCCGCATACCGGAAAAATTTCGGTATGCGGCGGTTTTCTCATATCTATCCTGTTTTTAAACGCATTCACCGAAGCAATCCTTAATCTCCGTCATGCGCGTCATCTGCTTTACGCCAAACGGACAGCGCTTCGGCCAGTATCGCGTTATCAAATAGTCTTTTTGCGCGTTTTCCTTGCGATTTTGCAGGGATTGTGCTACCATGTTTCCTATAAATTCAAAAAAGGAGGGACACCGCATGACGTTTGTCTCCACAAAAAAATTAGAAAAGCCCATCCCGGAGGGCATGTCCCCGCAGAAAGCACCGTGCGGGTCTGCCTTTGCAAAGTAAAAAATTCGGAGGTATTTCCCGTGTCTGATAAACTTCAAAAATCCCCGTTGGCGGTCGTTTTCAATATCGTGCTCGCCGTCGCGCTCGTGCTGTTCATCATCAGCGCCGCTGTCGTCTTCACGCTCAATTTCCGTCCGCTCTATTATTTTGACGTTGACCATTTAAACATCACCGCCATGTCCGGCCTGCCGCGCGAGGAAATTTTGCAGAACTACAACGTGCTCATCGATTACAACTCCATTTTCGGCACAAAAGTTCTGAATTTCCCCACGTTTGCCATGAGCGAGAGCGGCCGCATCCATTTTGAAGAAGTCAAAAACGTGTTCGGCGTCTTCGAGATCACGCTCATCATCAGCGGCATTTTGAGCCTTGCGGGCATCATCTACCGCCATTTTAAAAAGAACCCGGGGTATCTGCTGCTTTCCGGCATTTTAACGGTCGCCATTCCCGCAGCGCTCGGTGTACTCATCGCCTTAAACTGGGAAACGGTGTTCGTCCTATTCCATAAGATTGTCTTCCATAACAACTATTGGATCTTCGATGCCGCGACAGACCCCGTCATCACCATTTTGCCCGATACCTTTTTCATGCACTGCGCTTTGATGATCTTGGCGCTCGTGGTACTGGGCAGCATCATCTGCCTGCTCGCATACAGGCACGCAAAGCATAAAAAGACGCACACCGCCTAAAGCTTTGCTGAAGCTCCGCTTTTCACACTCAAACAAGGAGGAATCTGCTTTGCAGACCTATAACTGGCCATATAAAAATGAATTAGACATCACCGAAACGCTTTCCTGCGACGTTTTGGTGCTCGGCGGCGGCCTTGCCGGCTGCTATGCCGCCATCGCGGCGGCACGGCGCGGACAGTCCGTCATCTTAGTGGAAAAAGGTGCCACCGCCCGCAGCGGCAGTGCAGGCACCGGTTTCGACCATTGGGAATCCGCCTGTACGAACCCCTGCTCCACCGTCACGCCGAAGGAAATCGCCGAAGCGTACGTCGATGAGCAGTGCGGCTACTCTAACGGCATCGCGCACTACATCGAGTGCCGCGAGGGCTACGACCGTCTATTAGACCTTGAGTCGTTCGGCAGCAAAATCCGCGACACCGACGATGAATTCAAGGGCGCAGAGTTCCGCGATGACGAAACGAAGCTGATGTTCGCCTACGATTATAAAAACAAATTCACTCTGCGCGTCTGGGGAAGCACCTTTAAGCCCGCTCTTTTCAAGGCGCTTCTGCGCCTCGGCGTGAAAGTGCTTGACCGCACCGAAGCCACCGCATTGCTCACTACCGCCCGGAACGGCAAAAAGCATGGTGCGGGCGCCTGCGCCATGGACGTGCGCACCGGCAAGTTCTACATCCTCCGCGCCAAAGAGACTGTCCTCACCATGAGCCGCCCGGCGCGCGTCTGGCTTTTTAACCCGGATATGACCGGCCTGTGCGAGTTCCGCCCCATGCAGAGCATCGGCAGTGGCCACGCCATGGGCTACAAGGCCGGCATCGAGTTCACCATGATGGAAAAATCCGTCAAGGGCGAGTTCTCCGCCGCCGGCCGCAGCTTTCCGCCCTACGGCGCAGGCAATAACCACAACACGTGGTATGCCGCAACGATGGTCGACGCCCGCGGCGTGGAAATCCCCTACGTCGACCGCGACGGCAATGAGCTTAAAACCGTCTCCGAGCGCTACTACCCCGCTCCCGGCCAGAAATTTTTCTTAAAGGGCGGCGTCATCGATAACCCGAAGTACGAGTACCGCGGCCCCGAAACGCTCGATTTTGAAGAGCTCATGCGCCGCGGCTACCAGCTGCCGTTCTACGCAGACCTCAGCCGTATGCCCGACGCGGAGCGCCGCGTCATCTGGGGCATGATGGTCGGCGAAGAGGGCAAAACAAAAATTCCGATCCTCAAAAATTACACGGAGCGCGGATTTGACCCCAAAAAACACATGCTGCAAAGCTATGGCACGGGCTGGCAGTCCGCAAACTTTCTTGAGCAGGAACGGCAGCTGTTCGGCGCGCCGGGCGGCGTTTGGCACGATTGGGACCTTAAAACAAACATCGACGGCATCTACGCCGCCGGCGACCAGCTCTACGCTTCGGACTGCGCCGGTTTCGCCTGCGCCACGGGCTACTACGCCGGCCGCAAAGCCGCCGCAGCTGCCAAAACACTCGATATCCTGCCCGACTATAATGAAGCGGAAGCCGCAGCCGAGCGCGAACGCCTGCTCGCCCCCATCCGCCGCGAAGACGGCATGGATTGGCGCGAACTCAACATGGCCATCTCCAAAGCCATGCAGAACTACTGCGGCGGCGTAAAGTGCGATGCGCTTTTGCATGAGGGTCTCGACCTGCTCGAAAGCTTTGAAACCGAGATCGTCCCGCAGATCAGCTGCAAAAACCCGCACGAGCTCATGCGCGCGCACGAGGTCTTTGACATTTTGACCGTCTCCAAGTTAATTTTGCACGCCTGCCTCTCCCGCAAAACATCGTCCGAGCCGCTGTTTTTCAAGCGCACGGACAGCACCGAGACCGACCCCGAGCGCGACCGCCGCTTCATCACCGTCCGACAAGAAAACGGCGAGGTCATCTACGGCAGCCATCCGCTCTACTATTTCGGCGACCTTGAGACCGAGTACGAAAAGCGCAACGGGGATTACATCAGAACCGAGCAGAAGGGGGCGTATCGGAAATGAGCGAGCTTCAAAACAAAATTCTCACGGCAGAACCCGTGCCGTGCAGCACACACCCGATTCTTTACGATGAAACAAAATGCGTCGGCTGCAACGCCTGCGTCAACATCTGTCAGGTGGATATCCTCATCCCCTCGCCCGAAAAAGGCAAGCACCCCATCGTGCTCTATCCCGGCGAGTGCTACTACTGCGGCGCATGCGTCATGGCGTGCCCGCACGACGGTGCCATCCGCCTCGAGCACCCCCTCATGAACCGCGCAAAGTTTGTCCCCGTCCGTTACCCGGAAGAGAAATAACCAAAACATAAAAACGCAAAAATGCCCTGCCTGTGCCTAAAAACACAAGCAGGGCATTTTCCATTTTCTACGATACCTAATCAAACGGTCGTGCAAAACGCCGTTTTGTTTCTCGAAAGACGTTTTAGAAGATCAGCTGTTGATGAGCTGCTTATACAAACGAATGTAATCGTTTGCGGAGCGGCCCCAGCTGTTGTCGCACGCCATTGCGCGCTCCACAAGCACCTTCCAGCCGTCCTTGCTCTCGTTATACGCGTAGATCGCGCGGTGCACGGAGTTCAGCATATCCTGCGTGTCATACGTCTGGAACGTGAAGCCGTTGCCCTTGCCGTCGCCGCTGTCCGTAATGGAGTCCTTCAGGCCGCCCGTTTCGCGCACGACCGGAATGGAACCGTAGCGCAGCGCCACCATCTGTGAAAGACCGCACGGCTCGCTCTTGCTCGGCATCAGGAAAATATCGGAGCCGCCGTAGATCTTGCGCGCAAGCTCCGGCACAAAGCCCTGGCACAGCACAAATCTGCCCGGATACTTCGCCTGCATTTCTTTAAAGAACTGCTCATACTCCCAGTCGCCGCTGCCAAGGACCACAAACTGCGCATTCGAGTACGTCATGATGTTGTCCACGCCGCCCTTTACAAGGTCAAGGCCCTTGTGGGAGACAAGGCGCGTTACCATACCGATGAGCGGCACATCCGGGTCAACGGCAAGGCCGAGGCGCTCCTGCAGCTTTGCCTTGTTGACGGCTTTGCCCTCCAGGTGCGTTGCGTCATACGTCTCATACAGGTTCTTGTCCGTCGCCGGGTCATAGCCCACCACGTCAATGCCGTTCAAAATGCCGGAAAGCTTCCATGCACGCTCGCGCAAAATCGGGTCCAGCTTGTGGGCGAACCACGGATCAAGAATTTCCTTCGCGTACGTCGGGCTCACGGTAGAGACCCAGTTCGCGCTCTCAATCGCGCCCTTCATCAGGTTCACGCAATCGTTGTATTCGAGTAAGCTCTGCTCGCTCTTCGGAATACCGAAAACGTCTTCCAGAATCTCAAAGCCGTACTGGCCCTGATACTGGATATTGTGAATGGTGAACAGCGTCTTAATGCCGCTGTACCAGTCGTTGTTTGCATAGAACAAACGGTAGTAGATCGGCACCAGCGCCGTCTGCCAGTCGTTCGCGTGGATCACATCAGGCTTAAACTCAATGTACGGCAGCATCTCCAAAACGGCACGGGAGAAGAACGCAAAGCGCTCCGCGTCGTCAAAGTGACCGTAAAGTCCTTGGCGCTTAAAGTAGTACTGGTTATCGATAAGGTAGTAAATGACATTGCCTACCTTCGCCTCAAAAATACCGCAATACTGGCGACGCCAAGCCACCGGCACACTGATGCTTGTTAAAAACTTCATGTTGTCGCGTAATTCCTGCGGCACGCTTTCATACAGCGGCATCACCACGCGGCAACCAATCAGACGTGCGCGCAGCGCCTGCGGCAAAGAACCCGCTACGTCTGCAAGGCCGCCCGTTGCGGCAAAAGGCAACGCTTCACTGGCACAAAACAAAACTTTCATATCAATTACACCGCTTTCCTTTCCTTCGTTTTTCGGGGCAGATTAGACCTTGCTTTCCTTTGCAATGTACACCGGGTAGGTCTGATAGCCCATCAGTGTGCGGTTCTCTTCAATCTCCACGTTCTTGTCCGCCACAACATAATCGAGCCGACTGTTCGCGCCGATGACCGTGTCCTGCATGATAACGCAGTTGCGAACCTTCGTGCCTTTGCCGATCTTCACGCCGCGGAACAGCACACAGTTTTCCACTTCACCGTCTATCACGCAGCCGTCTGCAACAAGACAGTTGGTGGCATACGAATTCAAACCGTATTTCGCCGGCATATCATCGCGCACCTTCGTGTAGATCGGGCGGTTCGGATTGAACAGCTCTGCGCGCACGCGCGGATCCATCAAACCCATGTTAGCGTTAAAGTACGCTTCAAACGAGGAAATTTGATATGCAATGCCCTTAAATTCATAACCCATCACGCGCAGTTCGGGAATTACGCGCTGAACCATATCTTTATCAAAGTCATATTCGTTGCGGCTCATACATCCTTCAACGAGCTGAAGCAGCAGTTCGCGGCTAAGGATATACATGCCGATGCCGTAATTTACACCGTGCTCGCTTCCGCGGTGCAGAAGCAGCTCGCGAATGCGGTTCTCGGGGTCTACCATATAGATGTTGTTGCGGTCTACGTCCGGCGAAGTGCCATGGCGGTAAATGACCGTAATGTCCGCGTTCTGGTGCACATGCTGCTCCAGTGCCTCGCGGTAATCGATATTGCAGACCATATCGCAATCGGAGAGAATCACATATTCCTCAAGGGAATTTTTCAGGAAGCGGCGAATGGAATCGAGCGATTCGATCTTGCCGTCGGTTCTCGAAGTCGATTTGCCGAACGGCGGCAGCAGGTACAGACCCTCGCGCTTTCTCGAAAGGTCCCATGCCTTGCCGGAGCCGAGGTGGTCCATCAAGGACTGGTAGTTATCCTCCGTGATGATGCCGACCTTGTTGAGGCCGGAGTTCACCATGTTGGAGAGGGTGAAGTCAACCAAACGGTAACGGCCGCCGAACGGCACGGAAGCCATCACGCGCAGCTCCGTCAGGTCGCGTACTCTTTCTTCGTGTGCATAGGCAAAGATGATGCCCAAAACATTATTTCCAAACATTATGCCTGCGCCTCCTTATCGATCATTTCCTTCGGCGCCACAACGGTGCCCTCAGAGAGCTTGCAGTCCGGGCCTACGACCGCCACGCCCCAATCGTCTCTGTTTTCCATGTCCTCCGGGCGTTTACCGATGACGCAGTTCTTGCCGATGACGGCGTTCTCCGCCACGATCGCATACTGCACCTTCGCACCTTCTTCAATCACAGCGCCCGGCATCACGATGGAGTCCGTCACAGTCGCGGTCGGCGCCACATAAACGCCGTGGAACAATACAGAGAACTCAAGATCGCCGTATACGTTGCAGCCCTCTGCTACGAGTGAGTTCTGCACCTTTGCGCCCTTTGCAATGTAATGCGGCGGCATGACCGGGTTTCTGGAATAAATTTTCCAGTCTTCGCGGGAAAGGTCCAGACCGGCCTTCGGGTTCAAAAGGTCCATATTGGATTCCCACAGGCTGTCAATCGTGCCGACGTCCTTCCAGTAGCCCTCAAAGCGGTACGCAAACATACGCTCGCCTGCGTTCAGCA
>OMNT01002273.1_pt1 | contig 15738 bp, 17 predicted proteins | sample 1672551 | NCBI WGS metagenome assembly OMNT01 (sample SAMEA3136698, study PRJEB25190) | human gut metagenome
ATTTTCTATTTATGAATGCGGGGCGCTGGAAACTGCCATATCTGCCTTGCAGGAATTGGAGCAGTACCGCAAGATTGGTACGCTGGAGGAATGCGGGGAAGCGAGGGAGCTGTTTACAGAAATGTATAAACGGAAGACGACCATAGCGATAATTAAAGAGTACATGAAATTTGAGGATGAATGTATTCGACATGGGTTTTCTTTTGACAGCCTGCTTAAAGCAAGAGTGAGACGGGAACCAACGAAAGCTTCCGTCCACATTAGTGATACTGATGTAAAAATCGGAAATATCATTTTCCGGAAAGGCACCAGAGTATATAAATGCCCATGCGGAAGCTTGATAACAAGATCACATAAATTTTGTCCAGACTGCGGACAGGCAATAGATTGGAGCGGGCGTAAAGATGAAAGCAAATAAGAAGTATTATTTTGAGAAAACGGAGGAACCGGAATGAACATGAAATACGCGCTCCGCAGTGAGGACACGGAGCAGATGGGCGTCATTGCATGGTGTAGCTGGAAAAGGCAGCAGTACCCGGAATTAGCCTTACTGCACCATTGCCCGAACGGGGGCAGGAGGAATAAGGCGGAGGCGGTAAAGCTGAAACAGATGGGAGTTGTGGCCGGGGTGCCAGACCTTCATCTTCCAGTCCCGAAGGGAATCTATAACGGCTTGTACATCGAAATGAAGCACGGGGAGGGAAGGTTGGAAAAGGAGCAGAGAACCTTCCTGAAAGCGGCAGCAGGATACGGGAATTATTGCGTCGTATGTTACGGGGCAGAAGAGGCGATAGGAATCATCAAGGACTACTTGAGCCTGAAATCCATCGACACAGGGGACGGGGAAAACCGGATGAAGATTCAGAATGCAAGCATTCTTAGGGATGGGAAAGTAAAAGCAATGTAAAATTTAAAGAGAATTGAAGAAAGGCAGGAATGATATGAATACAACAAAATTAAACTGTTCACTGAATGACACAACAAGATTAAGAAACCTTATTTTAGAAAATCCTGATCTGCCACTACTGATTTTCTGTGGTGAAGATTCGTGGCATGATGAATATCCGTATGAACAGGCAGAGGCAAGCGACGGTGAAGTGAAAGAATTAACTATGTATAATAATTATTGGATGGATAAAGGAGATTATGAGGATATTTTGTCAGACGATTTATGCGACAAAGAGGAATACAAGGATTTATCAGATGAAGAGTACAGCCGGATGATTAAAAGAAAGGTTGCGGAAACGGAGTTTGTAAAAGCCATTGTAATTTATGTGGGATAAGTTTTAGGGGATTACGGAGATTGTTCTACAGCATGTTCGACCGGGAATTAAGGAGGATTGGGAAATGAGCAAATATGATTCTATGTCACAGGAATTAAAAGATTATGCGAACAAACGCATTGAGGAAAGTGGGATTATAATGGTTCCGGGGCATTATCCAGTATTTGAAAGCGAAGAGCATGTTGATAAATGGATTGAAATGAACCAGAAAGCATTTGAGATGTATTTTGGAGAAAATAATTAAGAGATAAATTGGTACAACAGCCCTCTGAATCTGCATTACAATAGTATTAGGGGATTTAGGGGGATCGTGAAGGGAAAGGAATATGAAGAGATTAAGCGATAAAGCAAGAATGTATGCTAGGTCATATGGGCAGCCGCCTTATGGCCGAGAAATCGAAGGAACGGCTGAACTGTTTTTACAAATGGCTGAAAAACTGGAAGAATACGAAGATTTAGAGGAACAAGGGAAACTGCTGAGACTGCCTTGCGCGTTGGGGGATACGGTGTACGTTATACCAAGTAAAACAAACTATAAATTAAATATCCTTAATGGGCACGGAGAAAATAATCGGGTATATAAGCAAGTTGTGAACCGAATAGAAGTTAGCAAAAACGGATATTTGCTTTCTACCTGCGATGGAATGGCAAGCGTGACGGATGTGTTTTATAAAGAAACATGTTTTTTGACACAGGAAGAAGCCGAAGCCGCATTGAAAGAATTGTGAACATAGGCAGCAGGCGACATCGAATGAGGGGAGGGGATAATAGTGACAGAAAATGAATTTTTACAGATCGGGAGAAACAACCGCAAACTGAAGCAACTCCAAGAAAAATACAGGGAACTTAAATGTGACGACGGAACAGGCATGAAAGCGAATGACGGAATGCCACATGCAAGAAGTGCGCTCAATACCTCTATGAGCCAGGTGGAGGAAGCGTATGATATTGAGCTGGAATACCGGGAACTGTACTGCAGGAATATGCGTTTGATACAACATGCCAGGTCATACATAGAAATAATCCCGGATTGGGTTATCCGTCTCGTCCTGACACTAAAATATATCAACTGCCTGCCCGAACATGAAGTAGCGGCGGCGATAGGGATAACAGAACAAGAGTTCAGGAGGATTCTACTGGTTCATTTCAACAATGTATTCTAGTCGTTATAGATGTTATAAAACTATTGACATTTGTGACTCTTGACTTTATAATAGAATAATCGAAGTGTATAAAAAAGAGATTGAAAACGTCCTGTAGAAATACGGGGCGTTTTTGCGTGCGCCGGTTGCTCAAGTCCGCCTGTTCCGGTCAGCAAACATAGGAGATTCAGAGATGACAGAAGAGATGCTTACATGGATAAAAGGACTGATAAGGGACGATAATCTTCATGCGTTCTACACATCGCCTGTCTGGAGGAGGACGCAGGCGAGGATACTAAAAGAGAATCACTATGAATGCAGCAGGTGCAAAGCCAAAGGGATGGTGACACGGGCTTGCACAGTACACCACAAGAAGTACTTGAGGGAATTCCCGGAGCTGGCACTTGAGGACGACAATCTGGAGCCAATCTGTAAGAGCTGCCATTATAAAGAACATCACGGAAAAAAGAGAGGATTCCAGAATGAAGAAAGGTGGTAGGACACCCCCCGGGTTAAAAAAATGAAAAAACTCCGGGGGGTCAGTGACCGGGAGGGGGACACGCCTTCGGAGAAATTTAAAAAAATTCCGAAAATCTGAGAAAGGAGGAGGTAAAATGGCACGCCCGACGGGGGAAGAAAAGGAAAGGAAAATGACGGAAAAAAGCCTGAAAAATGCGCTTTCACAGAATAAATTATCGGAGAAATTTCTGGAAGATAAAGTGAAAGAGTATATGTCGTTTTATGACGATTTACTCTACATTAATAAGACGTTAACCGCAATGAAAAATAGCGGAAACTGTACGCTAAAGAATTACACAGACGCCACAGCAGAAAAAAGAAGAATATCATCAGAGATGCGGAACATTCTGCGCTTCCTGGGATTGAAACCGGTGGATGTGAACCTTGTATCGGGCGGTGATGCGGATGAAGAGCTATAGCAGGTACATCGACCCGTACATCAGAAAGATTAAAAATAACGAGGTTGAGCATTGCAGGGAGCAGGAACAGATGATAGACAACATTGTCGTCCCGACGTTGGAAAGGGACGATGTTGTTATTGATGATGAAAAAATTGAAAAAGGGCTGTCTTTGCAGAAGTATTTCCCGTATCGGCTGATCGAATGGGAAATATTTTTATTTGCCTTAATCGTAGGTGTAACTTTCAGGAACGGCGATATTGCATTCAATGATATCCGTGTTATGGTAGGGCGCGGAAGCGGAAAAAACGGATTTATTTCGTTCCTGTGTTTCTACTTCCTGTCACCGTATCACGGAATAAACGGATATAACATTGACCTGATGGCGAATGCAGAAGATCAGGCAAAAACCTCTTTCATTGACGTGTATAACGTTATTAAAGACCCAGTAAAAGAAGAATACCGGACAGTGCTGAAAAAGAATTACCATGCGACAAAAGAACTGATCACCGGAAAGAAAACAAAGTCTATGCTTCGGTTCAATACCTCTTCAAAAAGAGGAAAAGACAGCAAACGTACCGGATGCGTCATCTTTGACGAAAAGCATGAGTATACGGATGTCCAGAACATGAACACTTTGAAATCGGGGCTTGGAAAGGTATGGTATGGAAGGACTATCACCATCACCACGGACGGGCACATCAGGGGAGGAGTGCTGGACCAGGAGAAGGAACAGAACCGGGCGATCCTGAAAGAATACAATCCAATGAACCGGACATTGGTATTTTGGTGCCGCATCGAGGACGAAAAAGAATGGAACCAGATAGATAAGCTCGTAAAAGCGATTCCGAGCCTGGAAGATTTTCCGAGCCTGAAAACAACCATCCTGAAAGAGATCATGGACATGCCCTACAACATGGACTATTTTCCAGAGTTCATGGCAAAGCGCTGTAACTACCCTGTCGGAAACGCAGAGAACGAAGTTGCATCGTGGAAGGACATTGAGGAGGCAACCAAAGAAGACCTCCCGGAACTGGAAGGAAAAAACTGCATCGGAAGTGTTGATTACGCGAAAACAGATGACTTTGTGTGCGTGGGGCTCACTTTCAGGCAAGAACAAAGGATTTACCATATGCAGCACACATTCATATGCACAAGGTCGAGGGATCTGACCGGAATAAAAGCGCCGCTTAAGAAGTGGGAGGCCGAAGGAGATGTAGAGTTCATTAATGACGTGGAAATCTCTCCGGAGATTGTGACAGGATGGTTTGAGGAAATGGGGAAAAAATACAATATCCTGAAAATAGGAATTGACAATTTCCGCTTCTCACTGTTGAATTCAGCATTCAAAAAAATAGGGTTTGATGCGTTTGAGAGGAAAAATATTTTCCTGGTGCGCCCGTCGCACATCATGCAGGCAGCCCCGATTATCAATTCGCTGTTCGTCAACCACATGGTGTCGTTCGGAAAGACGCAGATCATGCGCTGGTATATCAACAATACAAAAAAGATCATGGACGAAAAAGGAAATATCACTTACGGGAAAATCGAACCACGATACCGAAAGACAGACGGGTTCATGGAATTCGTAAATACAATTGTACTGCTGGACGAACTGCCGGAAGAGATTGATTACGGAAATATTAATTTTGATGTTTACAGCTATTAAAGGAGGGAAAAGAGCATGGGGTTCTGGAATTGGCTGAGAGGAAAGATGCTGGGAGGGAAAACAGTAGAAATATCCGGTAAGACTATAGAAGAGTACATAGCCCAGGAAAAAATGTCGACCCTCGCAATGGAGGAATTCACCATACACGCAGCGATTAACCTGATCGCCAACTGTGTATCAAAGTGCGAGTTCAAGACCTTCCAAGACGGGAAGGAGAAGGAGGGGGAAGAATATTACGCATGGAATTATGAACCAAACAGGAACCAGAATTCAAGCCAGTTCCTACAGGAGCTGGTGGAAAGGCTGTTGTATTATAACGAATGCTTGGTGGTGGAGGCTGACGGCCAGCTCGTCATTGCAGAGTCTTTCACGAAAGAAGAATATTGCCTGAAAGAGGTTCTCTTTAAAAATGTCTACCGTGGAGGGCTGACTTTCAAACGGACATTCCCTATGTCGGAAGTACTGTATTTCCGGCTGAACAATAAGAACATCCGGCAGCTCCTGTCAAACTTATGCAAAGGCTATACGAAACTTCTGGAGGACGCCGTAGATAAATACGAAAAAGCCGGAGGGGAGAAGGGGACGTTAAAAATTGACGCAAACGCTGGCGGGATGACTTACGGGAAAAAGACGTTTGAAGAAGTGTACGAAGAACTGATGAATGAACGCTTCAAGAAGTTTTTTAACAGTCGAAACGCAGTGCTTCCTTTACATAACGGATTCACGTACACAAAGCAGGCGGCGGAGCAGAGCAAGAAATCCACATCGGAGATGAAGGATATTACGGACGTACTGGATGAGATTGTGGAAACGGTAGCACGGGCGTTTAATATTCCGGTATCGCTATTGAAAGGCGATGTATCGGACGTGGAAAAGATTACAAAAAATTTTCTTACCTTCTGCATAGACCCGATCTGCGAAATGATTCAGACAGAGATCAACCGGAAGCGGTACGGCAGAAAAGAGATACAGAAAGGAAATTATCTGAAAATAGATACGACGACCGTAATGCACACGGATGTTTTTGAGATTGCGGAAAAAATTGACAAGCTGATTGCCAGCGGGATGTACTGCATTGATGAGCTCCGGAAGAAGGCGGGAGATACAGAGCTAAACACGGAAGAAAGCAGGACGTACCGGATAACAAAGAATTATACAGACATTGGCAATTTGAAAGGGGGTGATAAAGGTGAAAACGAGTAAGACAAAGTTCAGGTTCGAACAGATGGAAGGCGAGAGCACACATAAGCTGTATATCTACGATGACGTGACGGCCTATGGGGATTTCAACTGGGAGACATGGGATTACGATGACGCTGAGACCAGCGCCAATTATTTCCGGCAGCAGCTAGAAGAAATCCCGGAGACGGCGGAGATTGAGCTGCATGTAAATTCGAACGGCGGGGACGTCAAAGAAGGGATTGCAATCTATAATCTGCTGAAGCATCATGGGGCACACAAGACATGTTACGTAGATGGGTTCGCCTATTCGATAGCGAGCGTCATCTGCCTTGCCTGCGACAGAATTGTGATGGGGCTTGGGACGTCCATGCTTATCCATAACATGGCCATGTACGCCTACGGGAACGCCGAAACGCTGCGCAAATATGCGGATGATCTGGATACTTTAATGGAATCAAACCGCAAAATTTACATGGAAAGGGCGAAGAACCTGACAGAAGAACAACTGGCCGAAATGATGGACAAAGAAACCTTCCTGACGCCGGAACAGTGCCTGGAATATGGATTCTGCGACGAAATCGGAAGCTACCAGGCAGACAGCGAACAGATACGACAGCAGGAAAATAAAATCATTCAGCAGTTGCGGCAACAGTTGAACGGCGTGCAGTCCTTCCGGCAGGAAATGAAACAGTTTGTCACAGAAGAACTGCCGCCGGGAGAGAAAACGAATAACAATGAAAAAAAGGTGCTCGAAATGATGAGCGCCTTTTTAAATTCATTCCAGAAAGGGGAAGAAGGATGAAAAACAAAGACTTATTAAAACAGGAAAACATGGAACTCATGCAGGTGCTGTCAAAAGCAATGAAAGACGACGACCAGGACGCGATGGCGGAAGCCTTTACCCAGTTTGCTTCAGGGGTACAGGAAAGGATCATGGAGGAATACGGCGAGCTCCGGCAGAGCAGGGATACGGCCGTATTAGCGTCAAGGGGAATCAGGCAGCTTACGGCAGAGGAAACGAAATTCTATCAGGCGTGGATTGAGGCGGCGAAGTCGCCAAACCCGCAGCAGGCGCTGGTGGACATTAACAAGGCAATGCCGGAAACAATCATGGATTCTGTAATTGAGGACATGCAGGAAGCGCATCCGCTCCTGTCCGCGATAGACTTTACGAACTGCCAGGGGGCAATCAAGATGATTGTAAATGCTGACAATATCGACCTGGCAACGTGGGACGCTCTCACAACGGCTATTTCGACAGAACTGGCAGGAAAGATCGATACGATGGATATGACGCTTGCAAAACTGAGTGCATTCATTCCGGTACCGAAAGATATGCTGTCCCTGGGTCCTGTATGGCTTGACAATTACACACGCATTATCCTGTCAGAAGCGTCAGCGGGAGGACTTGAAAAGGGAATCCTGAAAGGAACCGGGAAAAATCAGCCGATCGGCATGTGCAAAGACCTGGACGGCGCAGTCACACAGGGCGTATATGCAGACAAGACCAAAATCACACTGACATCTCTGAATCCCGCTGAGTACTGTGCGGCAGTAGCGCCGCTGGCAAAAAAGCCTTTGGGAGGCTATCGGACAGTGCCGGAAGTCATGCTGGTCGTAAACCCGGTGGACTACATTCAGAAGGTACTTCCATCGTCTACGGTGAGGGCAGCGGACGGGACTTACAAAAACAATATCTTCCCGTACCCGACAAGGGTTGTGCAGTCCTCCGTACTGAATGAGGGCGAAGCGATCCTCGGCCTTCCGAAAAAATACTTTATGGGCGTCGGGGCTGGTTCATCCGGAAAGATTGAGTATTCGGATGAATACCAGTTCTTAGAGGATAACCGGGTGTATATCACGAAGATGTATGGAATGGGACGGCCGAAAGACAACAACGCCTTTATCTATCTGGATATCTCGAAGCTCAAACCGCTGCCGCTTGAGGTGAAAGTGACGAACGGGCTTGAAGTAGAAGTCACAAATGGGGAAGATAATCCGGTGGTCACAAAAGCAAAAGCCACGTCTTAACCGGACGGGGCGGGACAAATGACAGCGGAAATACTGGGTGATGTCCGAAACTACCTGGACATCACCTGGCAGGATGACGAGACGGACAGGAAGCTGACAGGTATCCTGGAACGTGGAATGAAGTATCTCGACCATGCAGCAGGAACAGAACAGGACTACACCGCAGAGGGACTGCCAAGAGCGTTGCTCTTCGACTACTGCCGCTATGCCAGGAATAACGCCCTGGAACTGTTCGGGGTGAATTTCCAGGCGGAATTGATTTCGCTAAGAATGGGGGTGCAGGCGGATGACTACGCCAGAAAACAGGGCTACATTTGAGACGTTCAATGACGGCATATGCAGCATCCGGGAGATTGACGAAGATGGGAATGCAGGCGCGGAGGCCGGAAGGTTCCGGTACGGGGAGCGGACAGTGGGGATAAAACGCTACCAGGAAGCCTTGACAAACAAAGTGCAGATTGACCGGCTTATCCGCATCCCATACCAGATGTGGATGTCCACGGAATACCTGGCCGTACTCAGGGGGGAAGTCTATGAGATCGTGCAGGTACAGTCAATCATGGATTCACTGCCAAAGTCCAATGATCTTTCTCTACACCTTGCAAGGAAAAGGAGGGACGCAGGTGGCACAGTTCAACGTAAGGGGGATGGATGAATTTGCATCAGCCCTGGAGCGGCTGGGGCGGATTCATGAGATTGCCCCGAAGATGCTGGAAGAAGCGGCGCCAATCTTAGAGAGGGAAGTCATCAGGCAGGCAACGCCGCACTGGGTAAGCGGGGATATGGTAAAGTCCATCAAGCGTACAAAAGTAAGAAGCGGGAAGACAGGAGGATATTCCATATGTGTCCGTCCAACAGGAAAAGACAGAAAGGGCGTGCGGAATATGGAGAAAGCCGCATACCTGGAATTTGGCAAAAAAGGCCGTCCGGCCGTCCCCATCATAACGACTGCCGTACTGAATGCGACGCCGGAAGTCATGGAAAAAATGCGGGAAGTATTTAACCGGGAGGTTTCCGGATGAAATCAGAGGACTTATTAAAAAAGACGCTGGAAGAAACAGGGCTTCCGGTGAAACCTTATGAGTACAAAGGCGCAAAACCAGAGTACATCGTGTACAATGAAGAAGATGAGCGCTGTACTGCTTACAGGGACGACCGCCCGGAGGGGGTATCTGTCTGGTGGCAGGTGCATTTATTCACGCCCTCGCAGGCAGATTACCGGGAAATGAAAAGAAGAATCAGAAAGATGCTTCTCGATGCGGGATTTGGAGTAGGGGCGGTAAGAACATTGTATGAAAAAGAAACAGGAACTGCACACGTAGTAATATCGTGCAACATCATAGAGAATATGGAGGAATAAGAGATGGCAAAAGTAGGATTAAAATACCCGGTGGCAGCACCGATGAAAGAAGATGGAAAAACCTATGATACAGGGTTCGTGATCGCAAAAGCGATCAAGGCATCCGTAACAGCGAACAACAACGATGTAAAGCTCTATGCGGACGATGGGATCGCGGAATCCGATAAGTCCTTTAAGGATGGCACGTTGTCCCTGAATGTGGACGACCTGACACAGAGCGCTTATGCGAAGATGCTGGGACATGAATTTACGGAAGCATCGGAGGATGGAAAAACACCGGCACTGGTGACAGCGTCCGTCAGCGATATTTCACCGTTCTTGGGCGTGGGCTTTTATGGGGAAGTGATTCGGAATGGCAAGCCGTATTATCTGGCAAAATGGCTCAGAAAAGTAAAATTTGCAGAGCCGAACGACGAGACGGATACCAAAGGGGAGACCGTGGCATTCCAGACGCCGACCATTGAAGGAACGGTATTCCAGGCAGATGACGGTGTGTGGAAAGAACAGGCGGAATTCGCCACAGAAGAGAAAGCGAAAGCGTGGCTGGATCAGAAAGCGGGGCTTGCAGTTCCAGAAGGAGATGAAACAGTTGACACGCCGCAAAAGGGCTCTGAATAAGGAGGAAACACATGAGCGAATTAAAACCAACGGGAGTACCGATCAAGCTGGATGGGGCAGAGCGGCATTTTCTCTTTACTCTGAATGTGGTAGATGAAGTACAGGACCATTATGACTGTAGTCTGGAGGAAGTCGTCAATAAGCTGACAGACAAGAAAGAGTCTGTCAAAACCCTGCGCTACCTGACGATGGCGCTCCTGAATGACGAAGCAGAACGGTCACCACAGGCCGAACTGAAAACGTATACAGAGAAAGAGGCCGGGTGGCTCATTACCCAGGAAAATGTTCTTGAAGTGACGATGGACGTCCTTCGGGCTTATGGCCTGTCGCTTCCGGAACCGGATGAATACGCCTCCCCAAACGGGGAGGGCGGGCAGAAAAGATAAACACTGCCCGCATTTTATACATCGGCTGTAAAATCCTGAACTTCCGTCAGGAAGAAGTAATGGCAATGACACTACGGAAATTTTTCCTGCTGTTTGATGCGCACCTGGAAATGAATGGATTAAAAGAGCGGGAAGTGACGGTAGACCAGGTGTTCTAAAACCCTGATCGGGATTGCAGTATTAGCAATATTTTTAGAATAAAGGCTGAACCAGCAGGATTGAGGGAGCCACATATCAGGAAGCGTCGCAAATATCGTGCAGGGGTATTTACGGCGCTTTTTTGCATGGGAGGGATTACATGTCAGGGAACAATTATGAAATTGGGGCATTTATTAAGCTGGACGGAGAAGCAGAGTATAGAAAGAGTATATCCAATGCGACAACATCCATCAGAGAGCTTCAGTCCGAATCGAAATTGATAGAAGAGCAATTCAGGGGACAGGGCAATACGATGGAAGCCCTTAAGGCGAAGCACGAAGTTTTAAGCAAAGCTCTTGACGCACATAAAAGGAAAGAGGAAGAGCTTAAGAAAGTCCTGGACAATGCAAAAAAGAACCAGGAGAACATAGGGAAGGGACTGGAAAAACTTCTTGGACAGTGGGACGAAGAGAATGAAAAGCTGGAAGAGCTGAAAAAAACTTACGGGGAATCATCTGAGGAAGTAAAGAAACAGGAGGAGAAAGTAAAAGAGCTTTCAGAGACAATCCAAAAGGGCGAGAGGAATTATGAGACGGCGGGCAACCGGATTCAAAGGTGGCAGACGCAGTTAAATGACGCCCAGGCGGAAACGATACGGGCAAACCGGGCGCTTGAACAGAATGAACAGTACCTGAACGAAGCGGAAAACGCAACGGACGGATGCGCAAAAAGCATCGACAAATTTGGGAAAGAAGTGCAGGAAAGCACAGAAGACCTGGAAGAGCAGGGGAAAACGCTGACGGACTGGAAGGATAAGTTCGCCAATGCAGTAGCGATCAAAAGCGTGGACATCGCCACGAAAGCCCTTAGTGCGATGGCAGACAAGGCAAAGGAGGCGGCGGGGTACGTCCTGGACGTCGGCATGTCCTTTGAGGCGGCTATGTCCAGCGTAGAAGCCTTATCCGGGGCGTCCGGCAGCTCGCTGGAAGCACTTTCGGATAAAGCGAAAGAACTGGGCTCATCAACGGCATTCACTGCCACGGAAGCGGCGGATGCGCTGGGAAATATGGCGCTTGCCGGATGGGACACACAGCAGATGCTGGGCGGCATAGACGGCGTGTTACAGCTTGCGGCAGCAGGAGGCATGGAGCTGGCGGCGGCGTCGGATGCCGTAGCCGGATACCTGGCGGCGTTCGGAATGGAAGCGTCGGAATCGGCGCGCCTTGCCGATGTTATGGCATATGCACAGGCAAACAGCAAGACGACCACGCAGCAGTTATCGGAAGCGTACGGCACATGCGCCACAAACATGACATCAGCCGGTCAGGAGATGGAGACCACCACGGCGCTGCTGGAAGGGCTGGCAAAAGTAAACAATACAGGATCCGCTGCTGGAACGAAGCTTTCGGCGGTCATGGCGCAGATCACCGCAAAGATGAAGGATGGAAAGATCGCCATTGGGAACACGAAAGTAGAAGTTCTGGATGCAAATGGGAATTTCCGGGATATGATTGACATCGTGGCGGACATTGAGAAAGCACTTGATGGAATGGGCGGAGGAATGCGTTCGACAGCATTAGCTACGACCTTCAACCGGACATCATTGAACGGATTAAATGATTTGCTAAAAGTCGGCAGCGACCAGATAAGGAAATACCGGGAAGGGCTTGAAAACTGTAGCGGAGCCGCCGCCGATATGGCGGCCACCATGCAGGACAACCTGCAAGGGAAAGTGACGATTCTACAGTCCGCACTGGAAGGGCTGGGCGTCAGCGCATACGAGAAGTTCTCAGGCCCGATGCAGGGCGCCGTAGAGAAAGCGACCGGGATTATTGAACAACTGACCGAAAAGATGAACAACGGGGAGCTGGGAAGGGCTTTTGAAAGCCTTGCGGAATCTCTGGGCGATAATGTAGACATACTGGATGACGTCGCGGACGGCCTGATCTGGATTATAGAGAACGGAGATTTAATCATATCGACACTGAAAGGCATTGTGGCAGGTCTGGCTATGTATAAAGCGGTAACGGCGATCACGAACGTAATCGGAGCGTTACAGACCATGCACGCAGCCCTGAAAGCGGCAGAGGGCGCACAGGTGGCTTTAAATCTTGCACAGATGGCGAGTCCGGTAGGGCTGGTGACCGCAGGGGTGGCGGCTCTCGGCGTGGCGCTGGTGTCCCTTGCCAACAGCAAAATGAAAAAGGTAAAGACAGAATCGGAAAAAACGGCGGAAGAAGTCGAAAATCTGTCCGGCCGGATAGACGACCTGAAAACGAGCCTGAAAGAAGAGGTACAGGCGCAGAAAGAAGAAATTACATCTACGAAAGCCCAGTACGCGAACTATCAGAAGATGGTAGATAAAGCCTATGATTTAAACGACGCCATCAAAAAAGGGACCATGACGGAGAAACAGGCAAACGCTGCAAAAGCCCAGATGGGCTACTACGTAAGGCAGCTTAACAGTGAAATGCCGGGGCTGAATCTGGAGATTGACGAACAGAACGGGCTGATTAAGCAGGGGAGAGAAGAGACAGACAAATATGTTGAATCCCTGAGACAGAAAGCGATCGCCGCGGCATTGGAAGACCAGCTCACAGACCTGTATAAAAAGCAGGCAGAAGCGCAAATGTCCGTTGCAGAGGCAGAGGTAGCCAAAGCAGATGCTCATGAAAATGCAACGGAAGCCACCAAAATAGCTACCAGATACCAGAATGCTTACAATGAAAAAGTCGAGCTGGGGAACCGGGACGCATACGATGCGGTGAACGGGCAGGGGGCTTATGCGAAAGCAGTGGAGGAGATTGCAAAAAAATATGAGATGTCCACGGACGAGCTGGAAAAAGCCGGGGATACTGCGGCGGATGCGGCAAAGGAGGCCGAGAATTATAAGAACGCAGAAGAGACCGCCACAGAAGAGATAGAAAAGGCAACGGACGCGGAAAAGGAAGCAAACGAGGAACTTATAAGGAAAGCGAAAGCCTTAAAGAAAATGGGGCGTTTAAGCGATGAAGAGTTCACGAAGATAACCGGGATTGTCCTTGATAACACGGACGCCATGAAAGACAATGCCGACGCCGCAGAGGACGCCGCAGATGCTGCGGAAAATTACGCGGAATCAGCAGGTGAAATCATAGCATCCTCAGACGCCCAGGAGAAAGCCCTGGAATCCCTGCGCGGGAAATTTGAGGAAGTCAAATCCTCCATCGAACAGAGCATGGACGTCAACATGTTCGAAAAATTCAACGGCGGGGAAACTTACGATTTAGATACCCTGAGCGACAACCTTGAAGGGCGAAGGAAAGCAATGGAAAACTGGGAAGAGAACATGCGGACGCTGGCCGGGGAGATCGGCGGGAACATGAACACACAGTTTTTCGATGAGCTTCTGGAAATGGGGCCGGACCAGGCGGCGAACTTCGTCCAGCAGTTAGTAGATAACCTGAACAACGAAGGCGGGGAAGAACTGAAAAGGCTGGCAGACCAATGGGCGGGGGCACTGTCTGACAGGGAAACCTATGCAGAAAATCTCGCAAAACTCCAGTCCCTGTTTAAAACCGCTATGGGCGAGATGTCAAATTCTACAGAGCTTGACTATTCCAACCTGGAGAAATCCCTTGAGGGCGCGGCGTCAGCAGCAGCAGACGGCGGGCAGATGATCTCGGACGAGATAAAAGATGCTTTTTTACAGACGGTGGAGGCGGCGAAGCAGTTTGGCGCAGAGATCCCGGAAGGGCTTGCGGATAAGATCGCATCCGGGGAGGTATCTATTGAAGAGGCGATCGCCCAGATGAAAGGGAGTATGGCGGCACAGCTTGACTTCCTGACGGAGCTTGCCGGGGAAGTGGGAATCGAGATCCCGGAAGATATCCGGAATGGAATCATAAACGGCGGCGAAGAAGCCGTGCGTGCAGTCGCCCAGCTTCAGGACATGATACTGAAAGAACAGGGGAAATCAGAAAAGGAGTTCAAAGAGGGAGGAAAGAAAAATACAAAAGCCGTAGGAGCCGGAACCGAAGAGGCGAAATCAGAAGTTGTCAGCAAGTCAGACGCCGTTATGGACCAGGCGGCGGAGGCGGCAGGCAGCCACTATATGCAGTTCCGGGAGGTAGGAGAAAACATGATGGCGGGCGTGGCGGCAGGGATGCACAGCAAATCCCCCCTGGTCAACAGGGCAGTACAGACAATTCTGACCGGGGCAGAGGGAAGGGCAAAAACAGTTATACAATCAAGCAGCCCGTCCCGTGTGTGGAGACACCGGGTAGGCGCTTACATGTCCCAGGGGCTTGCACTTGGAATCCTGGACGGAAAAAAAGATGTCGTGTCTGCCTCCGTAGGGCTTGCCAGAAGCGCGCTGGAAGGGACGCAGGAAGAGCTTGACATCCATTCTCCAAGCGGGGCATTCAAAAAGCTGGGGGATTACGTTGCAAAGGGTCTGGGAATCGGGATAAAGAACGGCAAAGGATACCCCGTGCAGGCAGCGAAAAATATGGCGTCCGAAGTTTATAAGACGTCGGAAGAATGGATTGCAAGATACTTAAAAAGCCATAACGTCGCGATCGAGCAGGAAAGGAAACTCTGGAAAGAGCTGGCGAAGGTCGTAAAAAAAGATTCGGCGTCTTATAAAGAAGCCCTGAAGAATGCGGCAGTGAACGACAAGTTCATGAAGGAAGTCCGGCAAAAAATTAAAAAATCCTTTGACGTCTCGGAATACACCAAAAAAGGAAAGCAGACGGTAAAAAAGAGCACAGACGCTTATTACAGCGACCTTACCAAAGCGGCAAAGAAATACGTTGAAAATAAGGCGGCGGTAGACAATATAACGCTCCGGCAGCAGAAATACGTCTGGCAGCAGTTAAAAAAGAGCGTGCAGAAAGGCACACAGACCTATGCGGATGCGGCAAAAAAGATCAAGGAAATCAACAAGGCCATCAAAAAAGAAATAAAAAACAGCGGCGACACGGTGGAATACGGCGTTTCCGGCTCCGGGCTTGACCTGTATAAATCGTTTT
>OMNT01002279.1_pt1 | contig 15718 bp, 10 predicted proteins | sample 1672551 | NCBI WGS metagenome assembly OMNT01 (sample SAMEA3136698, study PRJEB25190) | human gut metagenome
GGCCTCGAGGGCGCCGGCGCGGGCGCGGATCTCCGGCTCCAGGTTCTTGCGAATCTTGTCAACGTAGGCATCGTTGAGCATGCTCGCATGGGACTTCGCCGGTATCTTCATTTCTTTCAGGCGATCGAGCAGATCCCCGCTCGACATATCGAATTCCTTCGCCAACTCGTGTACGCGCATGCTGGCCATATATCACTCCTCATTCTTTCCCGGTGCCTCGGCGAGGGCAAGCTCGCGAAGAACGCGCTCGTAATCTTCGTCGGTCACTTTGCAGCGCAGGGCGCGCTCAAGCTTCCTGGTCTTTCTCGCCGCGGCGAGGCAGTCCTCAGAGCAGACGTAGGCGCCGCGGCCGGCGAGGTGGCCCGTAGGGTCGAAGCTCACAAGGCCCTCGCCGTTGCGCACGATGCGGCGAAGCGCGCCCTTCCCAAGGGTCGCGCCGCAGCCGATGCAGGTGCGCTGGCGCTTTGTCGTCTGTGCTGCCATCAGGTTCTACCCCTTAGGCCTCTGCCTCGGCATCGGCATGGACGCCGCAGTACTGGCTGTTCGGTCGGGCGTGGTTGCGGCAGCGGTTGCCGTCCTCGTCGACGAAGATGCAGAAGCCGTCGTCCTCCTCCACCTCGTCGTCCATCTCGACATCGACCAAAGACGCACCCTGGAAGCTCTGGGGCTTGATGTCGATATGCCACCCCGTGAGGCGGGCGGCCAAGCGCGCGTTCTGCCCCTCCTTGCCGATGGCCAGCGACAGCTGGTCGTCGGGCACGATGACCGTGGCGTAGTTGTTGTCCTCGTCGATGCTCACGTGGCTCACCTTCGCCGGCGACAGGGCGTTGGCCACGTAGACCGCCGGGTCGGGGCTCCACTGGATGACGTCGACGCGCTCGTTGCGCAGCTCCTCGACGACCATGCGCACACGGCTGCCCTTCGGGCCGACACAGGCGCCGACCGGGTCGAGGTTGCGCTCGCGGGAGGCGACGGCGACCTTGGAGCGGGCACCGGGCTCGCGGGCGATCGACTTGATCTCGACCACGCCGTCATAGATTTCCGGGACCTCGATCTCGAAGAGGCGGCGGATAAGGTCGGGGTGAGTGCGGGACACGATGATGGACGGACGCGCCTGGTCACCGCGCGCCTTGGGAAGGTCGCTCGCAGGGTCGCGCACGTCAATAATCAGCACCTTCAGGCGTTGGTTGTGGCGATAATGCTCGTTGTTCGGACGCTCGTTGCGCTCGTTGGGAAAACGCTTCAGGTCGTAGTGCGGAAGCTCAGCCTCGACGCCGTCGCGAATCTTGATGATGGTGAAGTCGGGGGTTCCCTGAAGCACGGTGCCCGTCACGAGATCGCCCACACGGCGCGAGAACTCCTGGTAGATAGACTGACGACCCGCTTCGCGAACAATCGTGGAGATGACACTCTTGGCGTTTTGCGCGGCGATACGGCTCACGTCGTCGGGGGTCACATCGCGCTCGGTGAACTCGGCGTACTCGCCGGTCTCGGGATCGGGCTCGCCAACGGGAACAAGCTCGTAAACATAGATCTTGCCCGTCTGACGGTCGATCGTGACGCGCGCGTCCCATTCAAGGTCGAGAATATGCTGATAGCTTTTAGCGAGCGATGCCTCCAAGCGCTCGATCAGGTAGAACTCGTCAATCTTGCGTTCATGAGCGAGAGCCTGAAGCGCTTCGATCAGTTCAGAGTTAGCCACGTCCAGTCGCTTCCTTTCTTAGCTGAAGTCAACGGCGCCCACCACGTGAGCGCGCTTGATGAGCGAATAACCAATAGCAATGCGCGAGCCATCGACCTCGACGATCACGTCATCGCCTTCCATACCTTCAAGCGTGCCTGTAAACGAGCTGCGCCCGTCGATAGGAGACGACGTCTTCACCACAACCTGCTCGCCGGCAAAACGGGCGAAGTGCTCCTTCGTGCGAAGGGGCCTGTCGATTCCGGGAGAAGAAACCTCGAGCATATAGGCTCCCGGGAACGGGTCGATCTCGTCCATGATGCGGTTGATCCACACCTGGGCGCTTGCGAGCTCGTCGAAGCTCACGCCCTCCTCGGTGTCGATGAAGACGCGAATCGTCGGGGCCTTCTTCGACCCCATGATCTCGAGCGTCACGATTTCGACCCCGCTGGCAGCGGCCGTCGGCTCGAGCGCATCGAGCAGTTTCTGTTCTTTGACGGTGAGCATGTCGCCTCCTTCCTTCAACGCTTTCGCTGCACGCTTCGTTGCCCAGCGGCTTTTTTCGCCCTAACATACAAAGAAAGCGGGCAAGGCCCACTTTCTCAAATAAGCGAAAGTATGATGTGCGCCGCTGCGCACAGTAGTTATTTTATACCACAGAAACGGCGCCTCTGGCTAGCGTCATCCCCCGCACCGCGCAAGTTCGCCACAATCTGGGCGGCAAACGGTGCCGAACGCTTAAGCCTCGCGGCCCCACATGCGCACCTCGGGTTCGAGGGCGACCCCCGACGACTCGAGCACGCGACGCTGCACCTCGGCGATGAGCGCCTGCACGTCGGCCGACGTCGCATCACCCGCGTTCACGACGAAGCCGGTGTGCTTGGTGGAAACCTGGGCGCCTCCGATAGAAAGCCCCTTAAGCCCCGCCTGATCGATGAGCGCTGCAGCAAAATGGCCCTCCGGGCGCTTGAAAGTGCTTCCCGCAGAAGGCATGTCAATCGGCTGCTTCGCCTCGCGCTTGGCGGTAAGCTCGTCCATGCGCGCCCTGATGTCAGCGGGATCAGCCGGCGTAAGCTCGAGCGTTGCTGCGACCACGACGTAGCGCGCAGCGTCGAACATGCTGTGGCGGTACGACCACTCGGCCTCCTCGCGGGGCACCTCGACGATACGCCCCTCGGGAGTCACACACGTAACGCACGCGCACACCTGCGAGAACTCGCCGTCGTAGGCGCCTGCGTTCATGATGGCCGCGCCCCCGACGGTGCCGGGGATGCCGCAGGCGAACTCGTAGCCCGAAAGCCCTGCGGCGCATGCCGCCTCGGCGACCGCTGCGTTTGTAGCACCCGCTCCCGCAACGATTCGCGTGCCGTCTACACGAATCGCTGAGAGGTTGTCGCGAACCTCGATCACCACGCCCTCGACCCCTTCGTCGGAAACGAGCAGGTCGCTTCCACAGCCGATGACGCGCCAGGACACGCCCGCCTGCTCGCAGGCGCACACGACCTGGGACACCTCTTCAACGCTGCGCGGCGATACGAAAGCGTCGGCGGGTCCGCCGATCTTGAAGGTTGTGTGCGGCGCAAGAGGCTCTAAGGGGCGCACATTCTCCTCGCCGACGATTGCGGCAAGCGAGCCGAGCAGCGATTTGTCCATTTGCGCGTCCTTTCCGTTGTGACCGATGCGGCGCTGGAGCGCCCGCTAAAAGGGCGACGTCCGACAAGAGCGCCGCCCAAGACTAGAGTAAATGATAAGAAACCGGAAGGCTACTTCTGCTGGTGCTCCCGCTTGTCGTTGAGCAGGCGGTTCAAGGCGTTCACGTACGCGCGGGCGGAGGACACGACGATGTCGTTGTCGGCGCCGCGACCCGTGTACACTTCCCCATCAGGTGCGGTGACGCGGATGGTCACCTCGCCGAGCGCGTCGATACCGCGGGTCACGGACTGCACCGAGAACTCGGTCAGGTCGTTTTCAACCTGGACGATCTTGTTGACGGCCTTGTACATCGCGTCGATCGGGCCGGTACCGAAATCGCATGCAGTGACGACCTGGTCAGCCTGGTTGCGCAGCGTGACGGTCGCCGTCGGAATCATGTCGGTGCCGCAGGAAATCTGCACGCCCTCGAGCTGGAAGATGGCGCTCACCTGACGGTCGCGCTCGTGGATGAGACTCTCGAGGTCCTCGTCATAGACTTCCTTCTTCTTGTCGGCAAGGTTCAAGAAGTCCTCATAGACCTTGTCGAGCGCGTCGCCCTCAAACTCGTAGCCGAGCTCCTCGAGGCGATGCTTCAATGCCGCGTGCCCGCTGCGCGCGGTAAGGACGATCTGGCTCTGGCCTGCTCCGACGTCCGCCGGGTCGATAATCTCGTAGGTGTCGCGCTTCTTAAGTACGCCATCTTGGTGGATGCCCGAGGAATGCGCGAACGCGTTGGCGCCGACGATGGCCTTGTTCGCCTGCACGCTCATGCCGGTGATGGAGGAGACAAGACGGCTTGCCTTGGCGAACTCCCGCGTATTGATGTCGGTATGGGCGTCGAGCTCCTCACCGTGCATGCGGATGCCCATGACAACTTCCTCGAGCGCCGTATTGCCCGCACGCTCGCCGAGGCCGTTGATCGTGCACTCGATCTGGGTCGCACCGTTCTTCACACCCTCGAGCGCAAGCGCGGTCGCCATGCCGAGGTCGTTGTGGCAGTGAACCGACACGGTGACGTTCTCGATGCCGCGCACGTTCTCCATGAGATACGCGATACGGCGGCCGAACTCGGCGGGAAGGGAGTAGCCCGTGGTATCGGGGATGTTGACGACGGTCGCGCCCGCATCGACGACGCGTTGGATGACCTTCACGAGGAAATCGTAGTCGGAGCGGCCGGCGTCCTCAGCGTAGAACTGCACGTCGTTCATGTATTTCTTGGCATAGCGCACGCAGTGCTCCGCGCGCTCGAGGCACTGGTCCTCGGTGATGCGCAGCTTATCGTGCAGGTGGCTCGGGCTCACGCCGAGACCGGTGTGGATGCGCGGGCGCTTGGCATACTTGAGCGCCTCGGCCGCACGGTCGATGTCCTTCTCGACAGCGCGCGTAAGGCCGACGACCGTCGCGTCGTCGCCAGCGAGCTCGGCAATGCGGCGGACGCTTTCGAAGTCACCGGGACTTGAGATGGGGAAACCGGCCTCGATGACGTCGACCTTCATACGTAGTAGCTGACGCGCGACCACCAGTTTTTCTTCCGTGTTCATGGAGGCGCCGGGAGATTGCTCGCCGTCGCGCAATGTGGTGTCAAAGATGTCGATCTTGCGCGTCATTTCGTTGTTCCTTTCTAAAACACTCGCGGCCTTATACCGCGGCGAACATTCTAGCGCAGGCGCTGCACATCGAAGAAAAGAAGGGCCGCTGCCCTCGGGTTTCACCCGAAATCGGCAACGACCCTCCACATTTTCCCCGAAGTTGCGGCGCGCTATTCCCCTAATCGAACAGGCTCCTCATGTCCGTATCCTTCATGGGAGCGCCAGCCGAGGGAAGGCTTTGGGCGCGGAACTTCTCGAGCGACGCTTCCCCGCCCAAGAATTCCTCCGCCTTGCCGACCATGGCCACCGTTCGGCTCCCCTTGACGGTGAGCGCCTGCACACCCTGCGTGCTGTTGGTGGTCTTCGTCCGCAAAAGCGAGGTATTGAAGTTGACGAGGCGATGGTCGCTCGACACGAGCGCAAGGTCGCGGTCCTCTTTGAGCACCTGGGCGTAGAGCAGCTTGGCTCCGCCGTAAATCGCGTTCTTCAAGCGCTTACGGTTCGTCTTGGTGGCGTACCCGGACAGCGCGACGCGCGCGACACGGCCGTTCTCGAAGACAAATAGCGCGTCAGCCTTGTAATCTTCGGGATCGATGACCCAGGTCACAACCTCACCGTCATCCATCTCCAAATCGGTGGGCAGATACGACCCCAGCTGCGCCGACTTGGTGTCCTCGAACGCAGCGACCTTGCACTTGTAGACCTGGCAGTGGTTAGTGAACACGAGCAGGTCGTGAGTGTTGGAGGAGTCGAACTCGATGAAGGGCTCGTCGCCGTCCTTGTACTTCAGCGTCGCGGCCTTGCGCAGCACGCGATCGGTCATCTTCTTCAGGTAGCCGTCGCGCGAGAGCATCATGGTGACGGGATATTCCTCAACCTCGGGCTCAAGGTTCACTTCGACGATCTCGGAAGGCTCGACGAGGCCAGTCTTGCGCGGCATGACGTACTTCTTGTTCACCGCAGCCAGCTCGTCATGGATGACGTCTTTAATCTTCTCCTCGCTAGCGAGGATATCGTTGAGCTCGGCGATGTCGCCCTCGAGCTTCTCGATGTCCCGCGTGCGGTTCATGATGTATTCCTCGTTGATGTTGCGCAGTTTGATTTCCGCCACAAACTCGGCCTGGACCTGATCAATCCCAAAGCCTTTCATAAGGTTGGGGACAACGTCGGCTTCAAGCTTCGTGCCGCGGATGATTGCGATGGCCTTGTCGATGTCGAGCAGGATCGCCTCGAGGCCGTGCAGCAGATGCAGGCGGTCGGTCTTCTTCGCCAGATCGAAGTTCATGCGGCGACGAGTCGACTCGACGCGCCACGCGACCCACTCGCGCAGGATCTCACGCACACCCATGACGCGTGGATAGCCGTCGACAAGCACATTGAAGTTGCACGCGAAGGAATCCTGCAGCGTGGTAGAGCGGAAGAGCTTCGCCATGAGCTGCTCAGGATCGACGCCCCTTTTCAGGTCGATCGCGATGCGGAGGCCGGAAAGGTCGGTCTCGTCGCGGATGTCGGCGATCTCGCGCACCTTGCCCTCCTTGGAGAGCTTCACGATGCGCTCGATGATGACGTCGGTCTTGGTCGTGTACGGAATTTCGTACACCTCGATGATGCGCTCGTCAGGCAGGTAGCGCCAGCGCGAGCGAATCTGGAAGCTGCCGGTACCCGTATTGACGATGCGCTCCATCTCCTCGCGGCGGTAGATGATCTCGCCGCCGGTTGAGAAGTCGGGCGCGGGCATGTATTCCAGCAGGTCGCAGTCGGGATCGCGAAGGAAGTGCATGGTTGCCGTGCACACTTCGTTCAGGTTGAACCCGCAGATGTCGGACGCCATCGCGACACCGATGCCCTTGTTGGCAGACACAAGGATGTTGGGGAACGTGGTGGGCAGAAGGCGCGGCTCCTTCATGGCACCGTCGTAGCTGTCGACGAAGTCCACCGGGTCCTTATCGATGTCCTTGAAGATCTCGGCGCAGATCGGCGAGAGCTTGGCTTCGGTGTAGCGCGAGGCCGCATAGCTCAGATCGCCCGAATAATACTTGCCGAAATTGCCCTTGGACTCGACGAACGGAGCGAGAAGCGCTTCATTGCCTGTGGCGAGACGGACCATGGTCTCGTAGATTGCGGCGTCGCCATGCGGGTTGAGCTTCATCGTCTGGCCGACGATGTTCGCGCTCTTCTGGCGCGCGCCGTTCAAAAGGCCCATCTTGTACATGGTGTAGAGCAGCTTGCGATGCGAGGGCTTGAAGCCGTCGATTTCCGGAAATGCGCGCGACACGTTGGTGCTCATGGCGTAGGGCATGTAGTTCTGCTCGAGCGTCTGCGTGATGGGCTGCTCGGTAACCTCGGAGTGCAGGCCTATCACGTTGGGATTGTCCACATGCTTTTTCTTCGGTGCGGTTTTGGTCTTCTTCTTTGCCACGGTCTCCCCTTGGTGCGTGTATCGGGCTCCTCTATCGAACCGCAGGGCGGTTCGGGTGGTTTTCAAACGGCGTTACTGCAGGTCAAGCTGGTCGAGATATTCCTTGCCGTGCTCGGCAATGTGCCTTTTTCGGCCTTCGTCATCGTTTCCGAGCAGAAGGTTGAACATGCTCTCCATGATGGTGACGTCCTCAGGCTCAACCTTGATCAAGCGGCGCGTTTCGGGGTTCATGGTGGTGAGCCACATCATGTCGGGGTCGTTCTCGCCAAGACCCTTCGAGCGGTTGATCGAGCACTTCTGGTCGCCGATTTCCTTCAGAATGTTGTTCTTCTCGAGCTCGGTGTAGGCGAAGTAGGTCTTCTCCTTGCAGTTGATCTCGTAGAGCGGCGACTCGGCGATGTAGACAAAGCCCTCATCGATGAGCGTCGGCACGAGCCGGTAGAGCATCGTGAGGATAAGCGTGCGGATGTGGTAGCCGTCGACGTCGGCGTCCGTGCAGATAATGACCTTGCTCCAGTTGAGGTTTTCCAAATCGAAGGTGCCAAGGTTCTTCATGCGCTTGTCTTTAACCTCGACGCCGCAGCCCAAGACGCGCAGCAGGTCCATGATGATGTCGGACTTGAAGATGCGCGGGTAGTCCTCCTTGAGGCAGTTCAAGATCTTGCCTCGAACAGGCATGACACCCTGAAACTCGGCATCGCGCGAGGTGCGGATGGCGCCCGCCGCCGAGTCGCCCTCTACGATGTAGATCTCGCGGCGGCCCTTGTCCTTCGAGCGGCAGTCGATGAACTTCTGCACGCGGTTGGCCATGTCGGTCTTCTGCTGCAGGTTGGTCTTAATGCTCTGACGGGTTTTCTCCGCGTTCTCGCGCGAGCGCTTGTTGATGAGCACCTGATCGACGATTTTGCCCGCAGCGTCTTTGTTCTCGATGAGATAGGTCGTGAGACGCTCCTTGAAAAACGCCGTCATGGCCTGCTGGATAAAGCGGTTGTTGATGGCCTTCTTCGTCTGGTTCTCGTAGGACGTCTGCGTCGAGAAGCAGTTCGTCACGAGCACGAGGCAGTCCTGCACGTCCTGCCATTTAATAGCGGACTCGTTTTTGGTGTACTTATCCTGCGACTTGATATAGGCATCAAGCGCGCTGGTCAGCGCGCTGCGGGCGGCCTTTTCGGGCGAACCGCCGTTTTCGAGCCACGACGAGTTGTGGTAATACTCCTGCATCTGGAAGGTGCGGGAGAAGCACAGGCACGCAGTGATCTTGACGTTGTAGTCGGGCAGATCCTCGCGATCGCGGCCACGGCGATCGGCCTGGATGAAGAAGGGCTCGGTCAGATACTCGGAGCCTACCTTTTCGAGAACGTAGTCCTCGATGCCCTTGGGATAACAGAAATCTTCTTCCGTGAAACCCTCAGGTCCCTCGAGGCGCAGACGGAAGGTGACGTTGGCGTTGACGACCGCCTGACGGCGCATGGTCTCGCGATACCACTCGGCAGGGATGTCGATAGAGGTGAAAACCTCGAGGTCGGGACGCCATTTGATTGTGGTACCCGTTCGCTTCTCGCTGGAAGGCTCAACTTCGAGCGCCTTTTTCTTGGCGCCGACGACCTTACCCTTCTTGAAATGCAAAGAGTACTTGTTGCCGTCGCGCCATACGGTGACGTCCATGTATTCAGAGGCGTACTGCGTAGCGCATGAGCCCAAGCCGTTGGTGCCGAGCGAGAAGTCGTAGTCGCCGCCCTGGTTGTTGTTGTACTTGCCGCCTGCGTACAGCTCGCAGAAGACGAGTTCCCAGTTGAAGCGCTTTTCCGTGGGGTTCCAGTCAAGCGGGCAACCGCGGCCGTGGTCCTCAACCTGGATCGAGCCGTCGGCAAACGCGGTCAGCGTGATAAGGCTTCCATAACCTTGGCGGGCCTCGTCGACCGAGTTGGACAGAATCTCGAACGCGGCATGAGCGCAGCCGTCGAGGCCATCGGAGCCGAAAATGACCGCAGGGCGGAGGCGAACGCGCTCCTCGTCTTTCAGCTGGCGAATGCTATCGTTGCCGTAATCGGCAGTGGTGTTTGCCATTCTCGCTCTTTCGATGATAGTGTTTCCTCTTGCGCAGCTTCCAAGCCCCTCAGGGCAAAGCCGCCTTCCCGCTCGGTTTGCGCGACGTGAAAGACACGGCGCTGCTGGCGGGTCTTGTGGGCCAGTCTCGCTGGCGTGATGTGCAATGACCGACTTTACCACATGCATCGCCCACAACGTGACGACGACACAGCAAATTCATCGGACATACGTTCGTGTATAGCGGTTTGCTCGCGCGGGTTCGAGGCATCAAGCTCGCTCGCCCCGACAGGAAGCAAAAGATGCCCGAACAAAAGCGTTATCCCAGATAAGCGCCCTGCACAACAGGAGCGCCCGACCCTTTGGCGACATCGCCTCGGAATCGGGCGCCCATAGAAGCGCGCTTAGACGCAGGGACCGAACGCTTACAGGCTGAACGACCACACGTTCTTGAAGTCAAGCGTGCTTGAGAGCTTCTCGAGCAGCTGGTCGTTCACGTTGCCCTCGACGTTCATGTACACGAGCGCCGTCTTCTCGGAGGGCTTCGTGCCGATCTGCATCGTCGTGATGTTCACACCCTCGTTGCCAAGCAACGTGCCGATCGCGCCGATGCGGCCGGGGGCGTCGACGTACTCGAACACGAGCGATTGCTTGGCGGGCGCGATGTCGATCTTGTAGTCGAGCAACGACATGATGCGCGGGCGCTGCATCGAGCCGAAGAGCGTCGCACCGACTTCGACCCCGTCGGCGACGACCTTCACGGCCGACGCGTACTCGTCAGCGTCGGCGATCGAGGCAGTGTCCACCTTGATGCCATGGCGCACGGCGACCGACTCCACATTCACCGGCGTGACCGATCCCGCGCGGCGATATGCCAAGATGCCGTCGAGCGCGCCTGCGACCAGGATGGACGCATCCGCGTTCGCGATCGTTCCCGCCGCCTCGACGCGCAGCGTCTTGGGGATGCACCCCAAGATTTGCGCCAGGATTCGGCCCATCATCTGGCAGGCGGGGACATAGGGGCCCACCGCGTCCATCATCTCGGGCGGAACGAGCGTCATGTTGAGCGCCGTGGGGACGATGGAGCCCTCAAGGCCGCTCGAGACGTACTCCGCGATCTGCACGCCGGCGCGCACCTGCGCCTCGTGAGTGGAAGCGCCCAGGTGAGGCGTCAAGAGCACGTTGTCGAACTCGTGCAGGGGGCTGCCCGTGCAAGGCTCTTCCTCGAACATGTCGATACCCGCGGCGAAGATCTTGCCTGCGGCAACGAAATCGGAGAGGGACTTCACGTTGTAGATGCCGCCGCGCGCCGCGTTGATCAGCACGACGCCGTCCTTCATGGCCGCGAATTCTTCGGGGCCGAACATGCCGATGGTCTCGGGCGTCTTCGGCAGATGCACGGTAATGAAGTCGGCGCGCGCGAGCACGTCTTCCACGCGCTCGAAAAGCTCAACACCCAGCTGGTCGGCGCGCTCGGGGCTGCAATACGGGTCGTGCCCGATGATCTTCATGCCGAAGGCGCGCGCACGCTCCGCCACAAGCCCGCCGATGCGGCCCAGGCCAAAGATGGCGAGCGTCTTCTCGTAGAGCTCCTTGCCCAAAAACTTCGAGCGCTCCCACTTGCCCTCGTGCATGCTCGCGTTCGCCTGGGGAAGCTGGCGCGCGCAGGCGAGCATGAGCGCCATGGTGTGCTCCGCTGCGCTCATGATGTTCGAGGTCGGGGCGTTGCACACGATGACGCCGCGCTCGGTCGCCGCGTCAAGGTCGATCGTGTCTACTCCCACGCCAGCGCGGCCGATGATCTTCAGGTTCTCCGCTGCCTCGATGACCCGGCGCGTCACCGGCGTCGCCGAGCGCACAACGATCGCATCGTAGGGGGCGATCTGCGCCGCGAGCTCGTCTTCGGTCAGGTCGAGCTTCACGTCGACGTCGTAGCCCTTATCGCGCAGGACGTCGATGCCCTCCTTCGCGATCCGATCGGCTACGAGAACCTTCTTGTGCGTCATGGCGAATTCCCTTCTCAGACAAGGCCGCTTATCGCGCGCTCGATTCGCAAATTCGACCGCGAGGGAACGCTCCCCCGCGGCCGAATTCGTTTCCGTCAGCACAACTATACGGCTTTATGCGTTGTTTTTCTCGAACTCTTCCATGAACGCGACCAAAGCTTCGACGCCCTCACGCGGCATCGCGTTGTAGATGCTCGCGCGCATGCCGCCCACGCTACGATGACCCTTCAGGCTCTCGAGCCCGCGCGCCTTCGCCTCGGCGATGAACTTCGCGTCCAGATCGGCGTCGCCCGTGACGAAGGGAACGTTCATGAGCGAGCGGAACTCCTTTTGCGCCGTGCCGCTGAAGAGCTTCGACTGGTCGAGGTAGTCGTAGAGCAGCGCCGCCTTCTCCTGGTTGCGCTTCTGAATAGCCTCAAGTCCGCCCTGCTCTTTGAGCCATTTGAAGACAAGCCCGCAGACGTAGATGCCGTAGGCGGGCGGCGTGTTCGACAGGCTGCCGGCGTCGGCCTGCGTCTTGTAGCGCATGATGGTGGGCGTGAAAGGCAAAACGTCCTCGCGGATAAGGTCGTCGCGCACGATGACGATGACCACGCCAGCGGGACCGACGTTTTTCTGCACGCCGCCGTAGATGAGGCCGTACTTGGAGACGTCGACGGGTTCGGAGAGGAACATCGAGGAGACGTCGGAGACGAGCGGGATATCGCCCGTCTCGGGAAGGTGGGTGTAGCGCGTACCGTAGACCGTCTCGTTCTGGCAGATGTAGACGTAGTCGGCGTCGGGCGAGAAAGCGGCGCTGTCGAAATCGGGAACGCACGTGAAGTTCTCGTCCTCGGAGGAAGCGACAAGGTTCGCGGTGCCGTAGAGCTTCGCCTCCTTGAAGGCCTTCTTCGACCAGTTACCCGACACGATGTAGTCGGCAACCTTGTTGCGCATGAGGTTCATAGGAATTGCCGCAAACTGCTGGGTGGCGCCGCCCTGCAAAAAGAGGACGCGGTAGTTGTCGGGGATGGACATGAGATCGCGGATGTCCTGCTCAGCGGTCTCGATGATTCCCTTGAACGTCGCCGAGCGATGGGACATCTCCATGACCGACATGCCAGACCCGTTGTAATCGAGCATCTCCGCCGCCGCGGTCTTCAAGACCTCCTCGGGAAGCATTGCGGGACCTGCAGAAAAGTTGAACACCCTACCCATAAGCGCACTCCTTTACTCGCGAGAGTCAGATATGTACTTTATTCTACTAAAGCGCTCAAGCGAAGGGCCCGAAACGCCCGCTCGTTCGGCCACGCGGGCGCGCATCGTCGGCAGAAGGGTTTACGCGCCTTGGTGGGACACCTTGGCCCGAAGATGCACGCCACATCCCTTTTCAGAGCCGTGTGGCGCAAAAGTGAATGTGAATTCCTTGTATAATTTCACGTTAAGGAAACCCAGCACGCCACGCCTTAGACGCGCCGACATTCGGCGGGAAGGCGCCACGAAAGGGGGACGCATGGAAAACGCGATCACAAGAAGGGACGCACTCAAGCTCGGAGCCGCCGCGACGACGGTCATTGTGTCGGGAGGCACGCTGGCCATGCTCGCAGGTTGCGAGGCGAGTAGCACGGCGGACTCCCCCCGCCATGCCGCGCCCACCCCAAGCGAAACAAGCTTTCACGTGGAAGACGGGAAGTGGTTTTCCGACTGGACGGAGGAAACCAAGCAGGGAATCGCGTTCACCGGCTCGAAGCTCGGCATCGTCCCGAGCGGCGACGGCGAAACGCTCGCCATCGCCTACTGCGACGCCGACGGTGTGAAGCAGGTGACGCAAATCGGGCACGCGAACGTGCCCGTGCGCGTACACGGCGACATCGAGATGCTCGCCGCAGACGACATCGCGTCCCGCTATGTGGTTTTAATCGATGAAGACGCTACAATCGATGCGCTATTCTTGGGCGGCATCGACCGCGCGGAAGTCTCGGGCAGCATCGCCTCGCTTATCGTCGTGGGAAAAGCCGATGCTGAGCTTCGCTCCGAATCATCGGTGCAATCGGTGATCATGGGCGACAGCCGCGCGGACGTGCACGTAGACGCAGGCGCACTCGTGAGCGAGGTGTACGCGCCCTATGCAGAGCAGGTCGAGTTCGAATCCGTCCCCTGCGCCGTTCGCACCGTCGACGCCGATTACGCATCGCAGGCGAACAAGGCCTTCGTGCAGGTGCTGACAGGACAGGGAACCGAAGACGAACGCGCCTTCGTTTTGGGCCTTTGCGCTGACCTTGAGCTTCCCCCCGTCGTTGCTGAGGCGGCGGGCAATGCGAAGACGAGCACCGCCGCCTTCCCTGCTTCGTTAGGTCCCGAAAAGGCATATGCGGACGAAGCCGACGCGGCAAACGCAGATTCCGCTAAAGGCAGCCAGGCGGACACCGCCACCGATAGCGATGCCGATATCACCTTCTCCGACAAGCCCGAGCTCACAAGCGACGACCCCGAATGGAGCCGGCTTGAGGACTTCCAACCCGACCCCGACACCCCCATCGACGAGAACTGCATCGAGCTTCCCACCGATGATGAGCTAGCGGGCGCGAACCAAGGCGCCGAAAACGACATCCCCTTCGTCCAGGGCGACATCGACACCATCTTGAAAGGCGTTGCCAACCTCACGCTCAACAAGACCGTCACCTACGCCACGAACACACTCCTATCTGCGATTTTCGGCTCGAACAACGGCGTCGAGCGCGCCCTTGGCGAGATCAGTGCGCGCCTCGACAACATCGAGCGGGAAATCCAAGCCGTGTACACGGCGATTCAGGAAGCTGAGCTCTGCTCGATAATCAACGAACTGATCAAAACGTATTTCCGCAACACGACCGATTTGGTGGATTTCATCGAGAAGTTCAACCGCGATTACATGAAGGATTTCCAGGAGGGAACCGACGACTACATCGCCGCGCGCAAACGGGTCGCCATGTACCTTGCGACGGCAAGCTCCGCCGATAACCCCAAGCTTACCGTCGACGGGAAGACCGTCGACGCCTACGCCATCGATTACTGCAGCGCGCTTTTGGCGGAGCAGGTCGGTGTCGCGCTGAACCCGCTCGAGGCATACTTCAAGTTATCCCTGCTCAAAAGCCCTTGGGAGCAAAATACCATTGCGGGTCGAGTGGGCTTTCAGGATGAGGTTGTCAACAAGTTCGGGCTTTTGTGTGGATACGCAGCCTTCGCGCTGAGGGGATACATGGACTATCTTGCCGATGATGTCACGCTATCCGACGAGCAGAGAAAAGTCGAGCTCAGTCAATGTATCGCAAGCTGGGAACAGCTCTTCGGAACCGACTCAGCGAACGAGATCGCCAACGATTACGAGGTGACAAACGAGTTCAACCGCATTCGCGCAACAAGGGACAACGCAAGCAACAGCGAGGAAGGCTACGCCGCGCGCGCGTCCCGCCTGATCGAGAGCTACAAGGTGGTTCCGCATGCGGATAAGTGGCGTCACTTCATGGTGCCCGGCAAGGAAGTCACGCTCATGACGCAAGCGGCCGTCCTCAAGGTGAACAAGAGCACGGGCGCAAACCAGCCGCAGCTCACCGTGAGCAGCGATGCCCATCTTGTGGCGGATATCGACAGTTACCGAAAGATCTACGACTACTACGGCGGGAAAAAGACACTGCACCAGATACTCTTCGCGCAGGACGAGGCCAGCATCGCGCTTCCCGACGCTGGTAAGAAGGAAGATTACAGCTTCTCAGTCTCCGGCGTCGAGCCTAAGGCCGACCGCTACATCAAGTCGAAGGGGGCCATCGAGCACAGTCAGTACTACACGCCCGTTGTCTCGGGAAAGATGAAGCTCAGCCAGAGGAACTACTACAACTACGACAACAACCGCGGCTCAAAGACCGAGAAATACTTCGACATCACGCTGCTCGGCGTCTACGAGAAACTATCCTTCGAGGATTAAAGCGCTTTTGCCCAAGCGCAAGCGGGGCCCGCTCACACCGAGCGGGCCCCGCTTAATTCAATCAGATTGCGCCGAGCTACTGTTCGTCGGACTTGATCCAGGAGAACATGCCGCGGATCTTGGCGCCAGTGGTCTCGATGAGGTGGTTGTTGATCGCCTCGCGATGCTCGATAAGCCACTTATGGTCGTTGTTGCAATCGGCAACGAATTCCTTCGCGAACTCACCGTTCTGGATACGCTTCAAGATGAGCTTCATGGCCTCGCGAGATTCCTCGTTGATGACCTTCGGGCCCGCGTAGTACTCGCCGTACTCGGCGGTGTTGGAGATGGAGTAGTTCATGAAGT
>OMNT01002290.1_pt1 | contig 15658 bp, 20 predicted proteins | sample 1672551 | NCBI WGS metagenome assembly OMNT01 (sample SAMEA3136698, study PRJEB25190) | human gut metagenome
ACGAAGATGCATGGGAAGCGCCTTCAATGGGTCCTCCTCCAGAATCACCAAATCCGCCCGTTTTCCCGGACGCAGGCTTCCTTTGCTTCCTTCCTCAAAATACTGGTATGCCGCATTGATGGTCACGGCGCGCAGAGCATCCAGGACCGGAACGCGCTCCTGCGGCCCCAGCACCGTCCCCTGCTTTGTAACGCGGTTCACTGCGCACCATACAGTCTCCAGCATGTCCGGCTGGATAACGGGCGCATCCTGATGGAACGTATAACGGAGGCCCTGTGCGCCCGCAGAGGCCGCGGGGCTGATGCGCGCCGCGCGTTCCGGTCCGAGATTCTCGAGATGCACGTCGCCCCAATGGTATACATGAGCCACAAAAAAAGACGGTATCATCCCGTTCTGTGCCGCCCGGGACAGTTGGTCCGGCGCAAGCATCTGCGCATGGATGATAACGGGACGTATTGCCCGGCAAGGCTTACCGGACGCAGCGCGAGCCCTGAGGCGTTCCCCATACACGCGCAGATACTGTTCGCAGGCGGCGTCTCCGTTGCAATGCACCAGCAACTGCATATTTTCGTCCAGCGCTCGGTCCACATACCCGGCCAGTTCTTCGTTGCTCATACGCGGATAACCGCGATAATTTTCCTCTGCACCGCAGTACGGCTCCCGCAGCCACGCGGTGCGTGCCTGAGGTGAGCCGTCCAAAAAAGTTTTGTAGCCTCCCACCTTAAAACGGCCGCTGTACTGTCCGATGTGTTCGGACAGCGCCGTTCGCATGCCGTCCGCCTGTGTGATATCCAGATATCCCACCACGTCCAGCTTCAGCAGGCCCGCCGCGCACAGCTGCCTGTACAGCGGTTCCATCGCCGGTATCATCATCCCTTCCTGCACCGTGGTGACGCCACGCCGCGCATAGCCGTCCTGCGCGCGCAGATATGCGCCCATCAGGTCCTCCGGCGCCGGCATTGGAACGCGGCTCTGGCAATTCAGAAAAGCGGTCTCTTCCATGTAGCCCGTCACCTTTCCGTCCGCGACCTCCATCATGCCGCCCTCCGGCACAGGTGTATCCGGCGTGATTCCCAGCCGTTCCAGCGCAAGCGTGTTCAAAACACCCGTATGGCCGGACTGGTGAGCCATAATCACCGGATTGTCGGGAGCGGCACGGTCCAGCACTTCTCTGCGCGGCGGACGTTTTTCCCGAAGAACGTTATGGTCGAAACCCTGAGCGGCGACCCATTGCCCCTTTGAAATATGGTTATCGCGGATAAACGCCGCGATACGTTCTTCTATCTCGTCAAAGCTGACGGCCTCGCCCAGGGGCACCTGCAAAAGTGCGTTGGCACAGCCGGAAAAATGGCTGTGCGCGTCAATGAACGCCGGCATCAGCGTATGGCCTTTCAAATCGACCATCTCACAATCCCGTCCCGCCGCCGCGCGCACCTCTGCCTCGCTTCCCACGGCGCGGATCACGCCGTCCTCCACCAAAAGCGCCTGCGCATACAAAATGTCCTCCATTGTAAGCACAGTCCCGCCGTAATACATCCGCTTTGCCAAAGCGAGCACATCCTTTCCTTTTCGCACCCTACCGGCGCTTTATGATTTACTATACATCGAATAGTTTTCCAATTTTACTGTAAATCATGAATAATGCGTAAACAAGGCACAGCCTTTTGTACAAAGACAAAACAAAACACACCGGAAGCATTTTCAGCTTCCGGTGCGTTTTTCTGGCGGAGAGTTAGGGATTTGAACCCTAGGTACCTTTAAAGGGTACACACGATTTCCAGTCGTGCGCCTTAGACCACTCAGCCAACTCTCCAAGCAAATGGTGCTTTACTATATTACCCAAATATCGGAAAATTGTCAAGTGTTTTTTTGCCGTTCTGGATTTTTCTGCATTTTTGCGGGAGAAACGCTTACCGCATTCTGCTCCGGCGCTCCTGCCAGGCGATCTCACCTATGCGATCTGCGGCATATTCAAAAAAGCGCCGAAACGATTCGCAATAATAATTTTCCGTATCGTCCGCCCCGCCTGTCCAGTCGCGTCTGCATCCCCCATTGCACAGCGGCACCCATCTGCAGCTTGCACACCGGGACGGGCGAAGCCGCCCCTGCCGTAAAAATTCGGAAGCCGTCTCATCGTTCGCCAATTGTTTCAGACTGTCTGTATGTACGTCGCCCATCCGCCATCGGTCCAGCACATAAAAATCGCAGGGATAAACACCTCCGTCCGCTTCCACGACAAAATAGCTGCCACAGCCGCCCGAAGCCGCACAGGTGCTTGCCGGCTCCCCCATTGCAAGATGAACATAGTCATCGAACAAGCGCACGCTGGTATAGTGTCCTTCCGCCCAGTCGCGGTACCATTGGTCAAACAACCCGCACAAAAAATCTCCATACAGTTTTGGCGTCAATGAATATACTGCGCGGCCCCGCTGTTCCTCCAAGGGGTCAAGACATGGAATAAACTGCAGATAGCGCACTCCCAGCTTTTTCATTGAGGCATATGTTTTCTGCGGATGCTTCGCGCATTGCCCCGTCACGACGCATAACAGGTTTGTCTCCACTTCAAATTTTTGCAGCAATGCCAGCGCCTTAGCCACACGCCCGTATGTGCCTTCCCCTTTTGTGTCCACGCGGTAATGGTCGTGCAGCTCCCGATACCCGTCCACAGAGAGGCCCACCAGAAACTGGTTTTCCTTTAAAAAGTGCGTCCATTCCTCATTCAGCGCCATGCCGTTTGTCTGAAGCGCATAACTCACCTGCCGGTCCAGCGGCCGAAACGCGCTTACCATCGCTACGAAATCCCGAAAAAAGTCCAGCCCGGCCACCGTAGGCTCGCCGCCCTGAAACGCAAAACTCACCGTTCCGTGCTCATCCGCTGCTGCAAAAGCTGCTTCAATTAAAGCCCCGGCGGTTTCACGGGACATCACGCCCATGCTCTTCACTTCCCTGTTGTCCGAAACATCCGCATAAAAACAGTAACGGCATCTCAGATTACACAGGCTGGAGGCAGGTTTGATCAAAAGATTGACGTTCTTCACCGCGCATTCTCGCTCCTCTCTTATCGTGCGAACTCAAAACACCCCGGAAACCAGTATAGCAAATCGCTGTTTCATACACAACAAGAACGGCCTCATCATACATTTTCCGAGTTATCCGCCTGAGAAAATCAATTTTGCATTTTGACTTGCTGCTCCTGAATCAGAGGATAGCGCACCAACCCCGTACTGGCCAGGGCTTCATGGTGCATATCCACAGCAGTGATCTGACGGTTTTCATAAGTCGTATAATAATAAATGCCTTTGCTTGCATTGCAGCAAGAAGTATAAAGCGTTATTTCATATTTTCCATCTCCCACATCGCAGCAGCCGCGCTGCTGCTCGACCGAGCCGAGAATGTGGAAAAACTGGCTGACGCTCTCCTTTTCCGTACAGCCGGAAACGGAATTCATCCTAGTGAAAGCGGCCCGGACAAAACGGGACTGAGAGGATAAATCGCCCGGCAGCCCGAGCCCGCCCATCCCGCGGCTGTATGCGGATAACGGCAATTCGGAAGAAAATAAATTTTCCGGTGTTTTCGGAGACAGACGCATATAATTGTTAAGCCCAAACATTTGTTGTTCAAAAGGAGGGTTGTTGGTGAGGACGCCAACCGGATTTTCATAAATCCTGAGCCCCTCCCGAACCGATTCGACCGTAATGGCCCCTTCCCGGTCGGCGATCAGCCAATGAAGCTGTGCTGCCGGCATCTGCTCATTGAACGGAAGTCCCACAAGATTGGCTTTTGCAAGGAGCGCGCCGGCCTCCTTCACAGTGGCGCACTGCCCCAGGACCCAAGGAATAAACTCGAATACAGCGATATTATCCTTTCCCTTCGCCGGAGACGCCGCATAACAAGCATTCCCCACGAAGTTCAGCCCTGCCATGCCCAGCCCTTTTTCGTTGACCGCGTCGTAATACAGCGGATACTCCTGTGCAACACAAGCCATACCGATAACAGCAAAATGGCGCGGCATCCCCGCCATATACCGAAAAGGAAACGGCTCGTTGCGCGGCGTTATTACGACTTCTTCCCCATACGAAAATTCGTAGTCTAATGTGCGTCCAAAATAAAAATCCTTCGTTTTATAGGTCGCTGCCGTACACATGTGTTATCCTCCTGCTGCAAAAGTTGGGTTTTTCCGCGATAACTGCCATGCCTCAAACCTGTTCGCGCTTCAGGGCCCATTTTTGGGGTATTTTCAAAAACTTTCCATTTCCAGCGCCGCATTTCTGCCGAAAACTCTGCTGCTTTTGAGACACCAAATTCTTTACCTTTATATTTTACAATATCTGTCCTGTTTTTGCACGCGGACGATAAATATTTTTTCATATGCTATTTTTTTATCCATCATAAGCTTATGGCTCAGGAACTCGTTGCGTTCATGCAAAATCTGCCGCAAGAAAAAAGCCATCCCTAAGGGATGGCTTCGGCAATATGCGTCCAAGGACTCAATCCCCGGGGCCCGCTGATTAAGAGTCAGCTGCTCTAACAACAGTAACAATTTAAAACTAATAAAGAAGTCACTCCATTTTTCCAAGCTCTCAATAAACTCTGTAACATCATCAACTTGGTCTTTGATTGCATTTTTCAACTGATTGATTTGTGGTGTCGACACATCAAATTCCGTCAACGCTGCTCCCCCATTTGGCTGCACAAACAATGCCGGATCTCCCCCAAAATCCGAAATAACATATATTGTGCCACTACTTATATTTGTATAAAAAGATTCAATCAAATCTATATTCATGTCGTCTGTGGCACGCTTTACAAACGGATCGTTTGTTTCTTCATCGTCCAAACGCTTCCATAATAGATTTCCAGACTGTGTCCAATCCAAAATCAATTCATATAGCTTGGGATCTTTCTTCTTGCTCATAGTGCATCTTCTCATCTAAAACTCCGCATAACTGAGTAAAAGTTTTCGAGCTTAACAGTTTTTTGTAATTCAGAACCTACTTCATTAAACTGAATATTTGTCTTTCTCAAAAGTCTCAGGTCTAAGTTCATGTGAATAATTATAGTACCTTCCGCCTTTGTACGACTTATAACTCTCACGTCTTTTTTGTTCTTCTGGTGCTGACTTCTTAGTCACATCAAAAGGCACACGTGATATTGCATCATTCAGAAATTTTGTTAAGGGATAGAAATCCGGTTGGGCTGCCGATGCATATACAAGTGCATCGCGGACATAGCCGGCACATTCTGTAACCAATTGAGCATCAACATAAAAGCCATTATGCTCAATGAACATAACCATCATGGCAACAACTGTCCGTGTATTGCCTTCTCGAAAAGGATGTACTTTCCAAATTGGAGCAAAAACATGTGCAAGCTGAGCACAAAAGCGGCGTTTGTCCCTAATGTGCCATACAGTATCTACTATAGCTGTACATGCTCTGTCCAAGCTTTCTGGAAGATCAAGCACATAATAAATACTCTTTTCTCCAAGCACTTATTATTGCCACTGGTCCGACAAACGCCTCGCTATTGGAGAAGGCGGAACGCCCTCGATAGAATTAATGGCATCTGCAAAAGCGACAGCATTTTTTCTTTTTTGAATCCGCTCCATAATATCTTCCCCTTTATAGATATTATACGCCACGCATATTTTTTTAGCAATCGAAAAATCCATTGTCTCCATTTCAAATCACTATGCGAACAGAACAAGCAAAAGCACATGCAAGCCATGCGCTTTCGCCTGCCTGTGTATCGTTTACCACTTAATATCGTCTTTCTATGCTACTGTTCTGTTGCCAGTCTGCGTATTCTCCGAGAGGTTCAAAAATTGTTTGTAGCTCATGGCAATCTCCACCTTGACCTCATACCCTCTGCCAATCTCAATGCGGCTGAACAACTGGCTCAGTATGACTCTCCGGCGTTCCAGCGCAGCTGATTCATACTCATCCGCCCAGCCCTTGAATTCCTTGTAAAAATCCTCGATCTGTGCCGCGGTATCTTTTTGGTTCTGCTTGTCCATACGTGCTTTTTCGATTTCTTTTTCATATACTGCTACAGAGTCCTCCGCCCGGCTGATCATGCGTGCGAGTGTGGCCTCCGACAGTTTGCTCTTGCCCTCAATGCACTTTATGATCTGCGCTTCATACAATTCCAGCTCCTTTTTGGCTGACTGCAGTTTTGCGTCCAGTTCACGCAGCAGATTTTCTTTGTTCTGGATATTTTTCTTCAGCTGTGCCTCTATCGTAGGGTCTTTCGGCATGCGGGATATCATGGCAAAAATGTCTTTGGCGATTCCCTCCACGATCTCATCTACGATTTCAGCCTTGTAGAGCTGCTGGCCGTCACAGGGGCGTACTTTCAAGCCCTTTGCATAGCAATTGTATTTGGGCGCCATCACTTCTTTTACCGTTCCATCCGCCAGCCTGTACCTGTCTTTGTGCCAGAAGCCGGACAGCCGTGTACCGCAATGTGCGCAGTATAGATTTCCCGCCAAAAGCGTCTTATTGTATGAGCTTTGTGCGACACTTCGGCGCTGCTCATTTTCTTTTTTGCGCTGCTCCACGATTGCCATCGCGTCTTCGTATATGGACTCCTCTACGATTTGCAGCTCGGGGATAAATCCTGATGTGTTTTCCTTTGCAATCATATAGCCTGTATATCCCCGGTGGCGCAGCATCCGCAGGACATGATTGGTCTGAAACCGTGCGCCGCCGTGCGTTACGATATTGCGTTCATTCAGCATCCTGGCGATCCCATGTGCGCTGTATCCTTCCCGTGCTACCTTAAAAAATATTTCCCGGACAATTTCGCCCTCGCGCGGGTCTATCTCCAGATCCTTTACCGGGCGGCCTTTTTTGTTCATTCTGCCCTTATAGACCGCACGGTAGCCGAACGGGACCGTACCGCCCATGTAGTGTCCATCCTCTACAATTTGTTTCATCCTAGTTTTGATGCGGACGGAAGTTTTCTGCGATTCACTGGACGCCTGCCAGAATCGGATGTAGTTGAGCAGATCGTCCACATTACTGTCAAACCGCTGCTCACCCTCCACCGTGCTCCACACAGATATCCCCTGTTCTACAAACCATTTCAGTACAAACGGCGTTTCGTTATCCTTTCGGCCCAAACGGTCGAACATGAAGACCAGCAGGATATCAAACTCCTGTTTTTCCGCTTCCCGCTTGATTTCCTGCAGTTCGTCTCGATCTGCCGCGGCGACCTTAAATCCTGAGACACCCAATTCCGCATGTTCCTTTATGATTGTCCAGCCTTTTGACTCAGCGAACTCATGACATGCTTTTTTCTGCATTGGGATATCATTCTCAGCCTTATCCACCTGCCCTTTTGTGGAAACCCGGTACAGGCAGCAGACGCGCGTTTTCGTTTCTTTTGCTTTTGTCAAATTCATTTTCTTCTAACTCCTCGCATATCGTTTGTACGATACACATTGGCCAATCTTTAATTGTCAAGGTCCGGCCTCTGGCGGTTGGTCACCAGTGTCCGAAGCGTTCGGCCGCTTTGGCAACCTTATATTACTATATATATAGGGAAAACCCTATCACCAAAACGGAGAAAGATCGTCCAGTTTTTCTATCAAACCAGTGCAACAGCATCAGTTCACTGATGCGCATCGGCGTTCCGCATAAGCTCCCATAATCAGCGACAGAACTTTTTCCTCGGTTTCCGGCCGGTCCACCGCTGAAAACTGGATGACCGCTTTGTACTTGCCATACTGCTTCGTAAGCATACATTGGCTCATTGCAAATGTATTTTCCTGTTGTTCCATATCGGTTCTCCTCTGTTATAAGCTAAAACCGCTGCACAGAAAATCAATCCGTACAACGGTTTTGTTGATAGATGTATCATTCAGCCATATAAATTTGTTACTCCATTGTCATCACGCAAGTCTTTTTATTCGTGCTGGTGTGCATAGATGTAAAAACGGACATTAAACCATACAAAAATTCAACAAGTAGAATTTTGTTGCAACCGCTGCGCGATGTCATGGTATAATGGATGATGCCATAGTCCTTACATTATTATATATAGGAGTATTCTGTCCCGTGAAAGAGAATATTGAGATCCAGGCCACCTGCTTTGAGCGGATTCGGCCATACCGTATGAACGAAGCAAGCGAAAATGGCGAGGTTTCCGCCGCCATCGAATCTATGGGTAAGCACGGCTCGATCAACAGCTATTTTTATGTAAAGCTGTCCGCGCAGCTTCTTGCACAACTCCCGGCATTTAACACTATGAAGTTTTTGCTTTCGGAAAGCGGCTCCTGGAATCTCATTTTTTACACTGGCACTGACAAATACACGTATCCTTTCCCAGCAGAAGAAATGGAAAAGCTATGCACAGCTCATGGCATCATCATCCATCATTGACATTTAACTGGGCGGGCGAATTAATTGCCGCCCGCCCGGTTATCTTCACTGCGTGCGCCCACAACGATGCATGCGTATGCCAGCAGTGCAAAAACAATTCCAACAACAATTACTGCTCTCCACATATTCACCCCTCCCTCTTCAATAAGTCCATCTCCAGAAGCAGAACAGATTTGCTTCTGAAGATGGCTTTTATTTTACAGCCACATTTGACACTACTCCCCTGACTGTCCGGGCATCCTATACTGTAGGTACTGGCTGGTACCATCATGGGAATCTCACCCCCGGCAGGATCTCTGCCGGCCGCCCCCTTTGCTTGCGGCTAAGGCTGGACGGAAGTATCATTGTCCTCTTTCCATGTCATTGCGCTGCACCCCGCCACAGGGTGCTTTCAGCGGACTGTATTCGCTCGATACCATATTCTGCGGTTTCAGTGGTCATTAACGGCCACCGTGGTTGTCTTCGCGCATCCCATTCGCGCTTGCCGGCCTGGGTTTACCCCTGGTTACGGCTGGAAGAGAATGTTCAGTATAGGATGGATATTCTGTTTTCAAAGTGCCGAGAGTTTCCCTCTCACTCCCTAGCCCTTGAGAAAGCCGTTTTTAACCACATTGTTTTTAAAATTATTCAAATTCAGCAAAATGCATAAAACAGCTGAGGTTTTTTATCTCAGCTGTTTTGTATGTATACTTTTTATCCTTTTGATACTTTGGGGATAATCGACTTATATTTTTGCACCGCTCGATTTTTATGATTCAAAACTGTTTGCTTATCTAAAGACAGTATTTGCGCAATATCGCCTGTTGCATATCCCTCGGTATATAGCTCCACAACCCGATACTGCTGCTCGGTCAGACTCCTTAACCAGGAAAGGAGGTCGGAGCGTTCAACCTGATCGATAAGCCCGCCAATATCATCTTCCAAATCAGGTGAATGCATCGAATGACTTTCTTGAAAAAGCGTATCCACCCCTTTGGGTGGCCTGTCCTCTCTTTCACAGGCTGGCACTACATCGGTCCTTCTGTAAAAACGTCGCTCACCATTGAATTCCAGCCGATATGCTCTCGCTGCTTCCCTGATTTGCTTTCTCTGCATCCCTGCCTTCCTCATTTCGAGTTTGGCTGCTTTCCATTCTCTTTTATATTCCCTCTCTGCCATGGCATGATTATACTTCATTTTTACTCCTCCATCTGGTGTGAACTTGTTTTTGGACAAGGTCACACGGAGGAGCTCGTATCCATGTAGATGATTGCGTTGTAAATGATACAGCTTGTCTGCTTGATGTATCTGCTACGAAAAGATACTCTCTCTCATAGCACCAAATACTTCACCGCACCCCTACATTTTCTTTGCGGTGAATATGCTTGAACATTAGCCAATGCTATCTAACCTTCATTACCGCATACCGAAGATACGGATAAAACACTGTATAGTTACGACCCTGTGCTTTAACGCGCCAATAATACAACCATTTGAAATAGTTAAATTCTCATAATTTTATAATTTACAGCAATAATACATCTTATAGATATATTCATATTCTTAAAGTTTCTTACTCAATATTTTATCATCTGATAGGCTTTACTTGAGGTGATTCCCATGAACGATAAGCTTTATCGAGATATTGGAAAGCGAATAAAGTTGGCCCGACGCGCTTGTTCTATAACTCAAGAAAGACTTGCCGAGATGGTCGGTGTTACAAACCAACATATCAGTAATATTGAAGTCGGTAACAAAGCTCCTTCCTATGAATTGCTTTACGCAATTGCTGAAAAGCTAAACTGTTCTGCTTATAGCCTTCTTCCTGCAGAATCTTCTAATAGCGGAAAATACTTTTCAGAAGAAATAATGCATTTGCTGCAATCCGCTAATTCATATCAGCAAAATATGATTATTAGCTATATTGAGTGGTACTTGACCCAGCCTTTACCATCCGCCGTAAAAGAACACGAATAATGCCGGAGGAGAAATAAATGCTTATGTTTTATCTGGCGATGTTGGACACGCCAGAACAAAAAAGTAAATTCCAAATGATTTACGAAAACTATACTGGGCAAATCCTGCAAACGGCGCATTCTCTTGCAAGAAATCATATGGATGCAGAGGATATTGCCCAAGACGTTTTTCTGAAAATCATTAATAACATCGACACCATCCAAACTGAAAATCCCTTACGGCTTCGAGCTCTAATCATCCAAATGACCAAGTTCGCATCAATCGATTTACTCCGAAAGAAAAAACACAAAGAAAATCCTAACGATTTGATTAACGATTGGGAACAATTTCCCGCTGTTACCACCGATATAGAAGAATGTGTATTTTCTCACGAACTTATAAATATGGCAGTGAATTTTGTATCGCAGATGGATGAAAAATATCGCGCTCCCCTAACTCTTGCGGTCCTAGGATATAGGATAAAAGAAATCGCCTCGCTATTAGGAATGTCGGAAGCGAATACAAAGGTCCGCATTTCTAGAGCTCGCCATATGCTACGAGCATATATTCTTCAGGAGGAAAACCAAGTTGAGCAAGAACATGATATCAGTTGATGCCCTTCTCGAATTCGCAGTTCTTGAAGCCTCCGCTTATGAACAGCGGCAACTTCCTCCCTTGAATGACCTCAATCAGCTATATCCAGCTTCTGATTTTCTCAAACAAAAAATCCACAAAATCGACTCAGATGAAAAACGTCGTCAAAAATTATTTATGCTTAAAAAAGCTGGAAAACGGATCACTGCATCTATAGCATGTCTTCTCGCAGTTTTTACTTGTATTTTTGCACCTGTTGAAGCCGTTCAAGATGCTGTCATCTCTACCGTTATCGAATGGCGTGATAAATTTAATCAAATAATATTCTCTTCCGATTCAGAGCTCCACTCCCTTCCTGCTGCCATTCACATAAAGTATTGGCCGTCGGGCTATTATGTAGAGTCTACCTATCAAGATAATTCCCGTTTCCACATGGCAGCAGTCAATAAGGACGGTTCATATAGTACAGTAGAAATTCTATTAATGGATGAACCTCAAACGGTATTACTTGATAACGAATATTCCGATTATTATCGAATATCTTTTGGCTCGAATGATGCCTTATGGACCTGTCACGAATCCGGAAATAACATTCTCACTTGGGCTGACCAAAATGTTCTTTATCAAGTGACCACTGCAGCATCGCTTAATGAGGCAATATATATTGCCGAAAATATCGAAATGGGATGAAATCTTCTAACGGTTGTTCTCTGTAATGCCCTAAACTTCAGAAAACAATATAATTTTTTCTGTGAAGCTGTAACCTTTTTATTGTATTTACGTATCCAATATGTCTTCCTTTATTTTTCTTGGAGGTTATACAATGAAAAAGTTTATTTGTATTGTGCTTACCGTCGTCCTCGCACTATCTTGCATGAGCGCTTTTGCCGCTGAGCCGCTTTCTTCTCAGGAAGGTGGAACAACCACTCAAGAGAGCATTACTCCATTTTGGGTCAACACCCTTTCTATCATCCCTTCTATTTCTGGCAGCGCTGGAACATATTCCTGCTCAATCAATGGTGTTTCCGGGACAACCAAGATTTCTGCTACTTTGGTACTATACGAGAAAGGTTGGCTAGGCGGCTATACAGAGGTAGCGCGCACCAGCCACACCACATATTCCGCTTCATTCTTCAAGTCTGACTCCTACAGTTTCAGCTCCGGGAAAACTTATAAGTTAGAAGTCAGCGGAACTGTCACGCGAAATGGTTATGCAGAGCCTGTTTCTGCAACTATTGAACAGAAAATATAATTATTCCCGCATTTAAATCTTTCGAGGAAGACAGCAGCGGCATTGGTATATTTACCAATGCCGCTGTTTTTCTTTGTACTTCACATTGTTCTTCGTCCATGTTACAATCATTAGAAATATATCTATATCTTATAGCTTCATTTTTTTGCTTGATTGAATACGCCGTCTGAAACGATTCACTTCGGCCGCCCGGATGGTGCATGCAGACCGGCAAAATGGTGCATCGCCACCGTGATCATGGTGCAATGTCAACGCAGCCGTTAAAATGAATTTAGCATCGCAAGATGCGAATTCATTTTAGGAGGTCATACCAGGGTCAATCACAAAGAGATCCTTGATGTGTGAGTGACCGCGAAACGCTTCTATGCGGGGAACACTTTGAAAAGCGTTCCCCCCGCTCCCCCTCGAAACCCGCTCCATTCCTGCAGAATGGTTGCACCGTCCTGGCGGAAACAATACACAATTCCTGCGGCAGAGATGCACCATCATCTGCGGTCAAGCTGCACTTTTTGGCCGGCATACGCACTTGATGTAACTATTCTATTTTTATCACGTATACAAAGTATTCTATGGTGAATCGCAATTTTGCTAAATTGCGAGAGAGGAGACTTCGTAATGTATCAAATTGCTATTTGTGATGACGAAAAAATTTTTACCGATAAGTTGGCTCATATGATAAAACAGTATTCCAATGCTCATCCATGTCATTGATCTACACCTTTTTCAACAGGCGGCCGACTTCATACAAAGTTCTCTGGAGTCTTACGATATCGTTTTTCTTGATGTCCGCTTTGGTGAAATTAGCGGGATTGAGGTTGCCAAAGCCCTGAGAGCAAAAAACGAGAATGCAATTTTGATTTTTGTATCCGCTTTCATAGAATATGCTATCATGGGTTATTCTGTACATGCATCGGCATATCTTCTCAAAAGTGACTTGGATGGAACTTTTGAAAGTTGCATGGATGAGATCTTCCCACAAATTGGCTCTAAGGAGATTTCAGTCCGTGTGCCATATGAACATGTAAATGTTGACATCCCTTGTAAATCTATCATCTACATGGAAAGCTATAAACGTCAAATTCAAATACATACGTCCCTTCCACGCTATCCTTCCATTCTTTACTACGCGAAGTTATCCGACATGATAGAGACTCTTGCATCCCATGGATTTCTTCGAATACACAAAAGCTATTTAATCAATCTTTCTCGCTGTCGAAGGATCCAAAACCGACTGGCCTACATGGACAACAGTACTGAACTGCCATGCAGCAGACAAAACTATACTGATATCGTACAAAAATTTCTTCAGTGGAAGGAGCGGGAAATATAATGGAACATCTAATGGAGATAATGACTACTGGCACAGAAACATTCTGTATTGTACTTTTACTCAATACATTTTTCGAACGAAAGTATACATCATACAGATTTTTCTTTCCGCTCTCAGCTGCCTTTCTCTTCTACCTTTGGCTGCCCTTAAACACGATACTCGCCACCTCATTCGTCACAAAACTTTTTATATCCATCCTCATCTGGCTTGTCTTTTCTCAAATATTTTATACTGGAGCACTTCCTTTTCATCTCTTTCTCTTATGTTCCTTTTTTATCATACTTTCCGGACTTGATTACTTTACGCTCCTGGGGATTTCATATATCTTTTCTTTCTCGTTTTCCGATGCTCTTTCCAATTCCGCACTTTACATCCTCGGTGCTTTCGTCTCTCGTACTCTGCTACTTCTATTCTCCATTATTATCTACCGACTTTTCAAAGCTAAAACATCTATGATTCTGAGTTCGAGCACTTGGATTGCGCTCTTACTGTTTCCTGTATTTTCAATCCTCTTATTTGGCGTAACCATTGAAATTGCAATGGCACAAAATAAAATCAGTTTCAACCTAATCCTCAGCGGCATAGGTTTACTGCTTTTTAATATCTCACTATTTCTTTTACTTGGCAAGCTGGAATACAGTACCAACCTACAGCAAAAAAATATTGCTCTCCAACATGAAATTGATCAGAACATGAAGTCCACAAATGCGCTCCAAGCCATCTTTAATGAGCAACGTGCACTGACACACGATTTCAATAACCACATTACAACACTATATATGCTTCTTAAAGCGGAGCATTACGAAAAAGCTACAGAATATGTAAAAGTGTTGTCCCAGAACCTACCGGAAAACACTCGTGTTGTCAGCACAAACCACCCCATTCTCGATACCATTCTCAATCAGAAATATACACAGGCCAAACTTCAAAACACATCAATGCGCTTCACTGTAAACGATTTATCTTCTTTCCCAATGAAAGACGAAGATGTTGTCACACTCTTAGGGAATCTTCTTGACAATGCACTCGAAGCCTGTCGAAAACTTCCCGATTCATCATATATCAATGTAAAAATACTAAAAAAAGAGGGGGACTTTTTGCTCTCTGTCGAGAACTCATCTTTGCCAGTAAAAATTTCCGAAAATAATTATGTACCAACCGATAAAGCTGAGCCACGTTTACATGGTTTCGGTCTTCAAAATATTGCCCATATCATGCAAAAGTATGGGTATGAATATACACTTTTTTACCACGACGCCCGATTTCATTTTGTCTCAATTCTGTCATAAAAGTGCAGTTGGGAACATTTTTTGACAGTTGGGAACAAATCCATTGTGAAAGAATTGTGAAAATGCTATTTTAAGCTTAAAGGAGGAGGATGTCATTGCTCCTGTCCTGCTGCGAGAGGCTCACAGATTTTTTCATCAGTCAATGTGGCCTTCCGGAAACAAGAAGGCCTTGGTACATCTATACATTACAAACTCGCATTTCTATGTTTCTTTCCACTGCCGGTATGATGCTGCTTGGCTGCCTTGTTGCCACGCCATACCAAGTGATCTGTTTTCTTGTAGGGATTTTATCTTTGCGCAGACGTCTCGGTGGTTATCACGCGAAGACACCACTGCGATGCTTATTCTTGTCGATTGGCGTATCCATTCTCTGTTTGAGCATTGTAAAAAACCTTGTTCAGTATAGTCTCTCAATTCTTATTTGGATTTTATTCATCAGCCTCTCTTTTGCTGTTTTCAATTCATCTCCTTATAGTCATCCAAACTGCCCGCTTACTCCTGATGAACTTGCTGTTTCCTGGATAAAAGCGAAGCATATTCTTATATGGAATCTGTTTTTGATTTTGTTGCTTCAAATCTTTTTTTCACGTTCAAACTGTGCGCTTTATTGTGAAATGGGAATCATAGCGGCCGCTATTTCCTTTTTTGTATCAAAATTCAAGGAGGTAAAATTATCATGAACAAAATCGCAACCTTTCTTTCTGAAAAACTGGCTGGCAAACTGGATGACCTTGCTCGTCGCGATATGCGCGAGTGGCCACCTACGAGCGTCCCCATCTATTACCAGCCGCAGCGCCCTCAGCGGGAAGCTAATAATACGGACAAATAAAGTCTTTCACCCTTTCTCATTGGATTCAGTATCGGCGTGCGAGAT
>OMNT01002296.1_pt1 | contig 15633 bp, 13 predicted proteins | sample 1672551 | NCBI WGS metagenome assembly OMNT01 (sample SAMEA3136698, study PRJEB25190) | human gut metagenome
ATATATAATTTTTATATATGATATCAGGTTACAAAAGTCTTACATTCATATGTGCCTGCACATAAGTAACTGGAAGACTTTTGTACCCCCCAATATTACAAGGAGGTATTGCAATGTATTACTTTCCAGTATCCGCTCTGCTGATCGAATATCTGATCCTTACAATCGTAGATTCCAGGGACTCTTACGGATACGAAATCAGCCAGACGATCAAACTGGTCGCTGATATTAAGGAATCAACCTTATATCCAATCCTGAAACGCCTGGAAAAAGCCGGTTACGTCACAACTTATTCACAGGAATTTCAAGGAAGAAAAAGAAAATATTACTCCATCACTCCTTCCGGCAAAGAACAGATGCATTATCTGCATACAGAATGGAACGCTTACCGGGATACTATTGATGGAATTATAGAAGGGAGAATCAGACATTGAGTATCACAACAAAGAAAGAATACCTGGATCAACTGCATAAATATCTGAAGAAACTTCCACGCGAAGATTATGAAGATGCCATGGAATATTTCACTGAATACTTTGAAGAAACAGACGATGAAGGTGCACAGAAATTTGCGGAAGCGACCGAACGCCTGAAGGGCAAGACAATCTCCATCTGGATGGATGACATCATGATTTCCGCACCGACCGTTAACGCGGTCATCACAGACGGCAAGGCTTCCATTACCGGCAACTTTACGGCAGCCACGGCTTCCGAACTTGCCGCAAAGATTCAGGGCGGCGCGCTGCCGTTTGCTTTGCAGACCTCGAACTTCAGCACCGTGAACCCGACGCTCGGCATGAAGTCTCTGGATGCCATGGTTATGGCCGGCGTAATCGCTTTTGCGCTCATCGCGGTCTTTATGATCATCATCTTTAAGGTTCCGGGCTTTGTGGCTGTGCTGACGCTTGTGGGTCAGCTTGCCATCACCTTTGCGGCGATTTCCGGCTACTTCCCGTTTGTGAACAGCTTTACAATGACTCTGCCGGGTCTTGCGGGTATTATCCTTTCCATCGGCGTGGGCGTGGATGCGAACATTATCACCGCGAGCCGTATTAAGGAAGAACTCGGCACCGGCAAAACGCTGGACGGCGCCATTCAGAAGGGCTGCTCCAACAGCCTTTGGTCGATTATCGACGGCAACATCACGATTTTGATCGTTGCCATCATGCTCATCGGCGTGTTCGGTCCGTCTAACATTCTCTCTAAGATTTTCGGCGAATCCACGACCGGTGCGATCTACTCCTTCGGCTACACTTTGCTCGTCGGCGTAATCGGCAACTTCATCATGGGCGTGTTCTGCTCTCGTCTGATGATCAAATCGCTTTCCGGCTTCAAGCCGCTCCGTAAGAAATGGCTGTTTGGAGGTGCGGATAAGTAATGAAAAAGTTTGATTTTGATTTCTATAAGAACAGAAAAATTCTGTTCGGCATCTCGATTGGCCTGATGGTCATCGGCTTGATTTTCAATTTCATTCGTGGCACGAAGATGGACATTCAGTTCGTCGGCGGTGCGATGATTAAGTATTCCGTAGACGGCGAAGTCGATACGGATGAAATCGCGTCCCTCGTAAAAGAAGAGACCGGCCGCGATGTTTCCGTTGCATTGAGTAAGACGTTCGGCACGGACGCGAACCAAGTGACGCTGTCCTTTGCGGGCAACGAAGCTGTGACGCTCGATGAACAGCAGGCAATCGCGCAGTCCCTATCCGATGCGTATGCCGACCGCACGTTCAACGTGGTGGAATCGAGCTCCGTTGACCCGACCATGGGCGCGAAGTTCTTCCAGAAGTGCCTTGTTTGCTTGCTCATCACGTTCGTAATCCTGCTCGTTTACATTGCGTTGCGCTTTAAGAAAATCGGCGGTCTTTCCGCCGGCGTTACGGCGCTCATCGCACTTGTGCATGACGTGCTGCTTGTGTATTTCGCGTTTGTGATTTTCGGTTTCTCGATTAACGATATTTTCATCGCTGTTATCCTGACAATCCTCGGCTACTCGCTGAACGATACCATTGTTATTTACGACCGTATTCGTGAGAACCGCAAGCTCTCCCCGACGAAGAGCCCGGATGCACTGCCGGCTATCGTCAACAAGAGCCTCAATCAGACAATGACGCGTTCTATTCTGACATCTCTGACCACCTTCATGGCGCTGCTTGTCATCTACATTGTTGCGGCGGTTTACGGCATCAGCTCTGTACAGAGCTTTGCACTGCCGATGATGGTCGGCACGATTGTCGGTTGCTATTCCTCGCTGTGCATTGCGGCTCCGCTGTACACCATGTGGGCTGTGCATAAGGGCGAGAAGAGCAAGAAGTAATCTGACCCGAGCTGCTTTTAAGCAAGCGTTTCTATTACAGAATGAAATTCCCGGAAAGCCGTGTGCTCTCCGGGAGTTTTTGTATAGGACGCATTTCGCGGTGCAGGGGATAGAAATAAACAAACGATAAAAAAGCTAAAAGAAAACCGGGTAAGCTGCCGTGCGGTGTGCTACCCGGTTTTGGTTTTAGATCTGTTGGGATTCGCCGGTGAGGAGCCAGAAGACATCGACGTCTAAAATTTCGGCGAAGGCTAAAAGCTCGATATCCGTGACGGTGCGAAGCTGACCTTCTAATTTAGAGAGGGCAGAGGCGTTGATGTCAACACCGCGCACCTGCAGCTGCGCGAGCAGCTCTTTCTGTTTCATGCCACGATTGCGGCGAATGCTCTCAATACGTGCGCCGACTAAGTTTTTGTCTCCAAGTGGTTTTTTACGGATGCGCATTTGCTCGCCGCCTTTCAATGTTCTATACACATTATAAGCGTAAATGCACAAAAAATCAATTCATTTTCCGAAAAATTATGAAAATCAACTGCTAACAATTCGTGAACGGTCCGTAAAACCGGGTGAATTACTCTGTGGTTTCGTCCTGCTCTTCGGATTTTGTATCTTCCGCTTCGCCGGAACGCGTGCGGCGGTAGGCGAGCGGTGTCATGCCATACTTTTTCTTGAAGATAGAATAGAAGTAGTTCGTGTTTACAATGCCGATGGCTTCGCTGATTTGGTTGATGGGCAGCTTAGTCTCACGCAGAAGCTGCTCGGCCTTTTTCATGCGGGTGTTGCTGAGGTAATCACTGAACGAATAGCCGATCTGCGTGGCGAAAATTTTGCCGAAGTAGGCGGAGGAAAGGCCTGCCATGCCGGCGAGCATTTTCAGGGAAAGATCCGGATTTGCGTAGTTTTTGTCGATGTATTCCTTTGCGGCATCGGCGGCAAGCTCGTTGCCGTATTTGCGGTTGATGCTTTGATGATGCGCCAAAATGGTGATGAACTCCATGCAGCGCTTGCGCAGCATATAGACATTCGGTAGCTGACGGTCAATTTTATTCAGTTTATCCATCAAGATGGGATAAGCGGTATCGTCATCCGTGAAAGTGGTGGAGAAATCGTCGAGCAGCGACATCATGACGTGATTGAAATACGCAACGGCTGTATTGAAGCTGACGTTTGACATGTAGGAAAGCGCGAGATCGAACTCGTGCGAGCAGGCATCGAGGTCATTTGCGCGGATGTGCTCGGCAAGCTTCATGTGGAGCTTGTTGTGGTATGAGTTGAGATTGATATTCTGGCCGGTCTCATAGGCGAAGAAAATTTTGCCCTGATTACGGATGGCGGAATATTCCAGTGCGATGTTCGTCGCCTCATAGCAGAGGTTGATATTGACGGCTGTCTCCACGATGGTGCCGATGCAGATGGTGGTGTTCATGGCAAACTCGCGCTGCATGACCTCGCACACGCGCTCAAGCTCCGGCACAAGCTTTTCCGGGTAGGCGTTCTTTTGCAGGGGGAGCAACATCACGAGAAAGTTGTGCGAATTGCGGTACGGTACGACACTGCCGAACTGCCCCAAAACTTCGGTGGCGAGGTTTTCGAGAGCGTAGCTGTAAATGAAATAGTTTGGATCATCCGGGCCGAAGCGCAACTCTTTGGAGGCTGCACTGATAATGACGATGGTGTAATACGGCGCGGTGAGGTCGATGCCGTAGCTTTGGTATACTTCGATGTAATTCGGAATCTGTCCATACTCGCCGTGCATAAGTCGCTGAATGTTGCGCTTTTTGGAATCGGAATAGGAGGAGATGAGGCCTTGCTCCAGCTTATCGGCTTTCATGTACATATCGGAAAAGGCCTTGCTGAGCTGGTCGAGCTCATCGCCGGCATGGTCGTTCGACGGCTTTTTGACATAGTTGTTGTAGAGCACTTCGATTGGTGCGGAGAGCTTTGCACTGGTGCGGAACGAGATGAACATGCCGACGCAGAGCACAAGAATGCCGGCGAGTAACGTGATGATGGCGAGCTGGGGGAGACCGCTGTAAATATTCGAGTACGGCACAATATTGAAGATCGTAAAGCCGGAGGAAGACGCCTTGGCGTAGGTGACGAGCGCTTCGGTATGGTCAGCGCAGGTGTAGGAGAAGGAGCCGGAATTGTCGGTCAGCTCCGGGAAATCCTCCACGGAGACAATAGTATTGTCGGGTTTTGCATGCGTAAAGGTTTCTGAATCACCTTCAGCGATATTGGTGGAGAAAACCTCGCCGTAACGGTTCAAAAGCAGGACCTGCTGAAAGCCGTTCGAGGTGCGCAGGTTCGATATGGAATCGTTGAAATAATCTTCGTCCACGTCTACGATGATGAGGTCGGGCGAGCCGCCTTTGCGTAGCTGTACGCGGAAGACGAAGGAATAGACATAACGGGTCTTGAGCTGCTGTGTGGCGTAGTTTGCACCGATCATGCGCAGAAGGCAGGTATCGGCGCCGGGATTGTCGGGCAATCTACGATAATAGTATGCAATATCGTCATCTGTGAGAAAATCTGCCGTAGAGCTGGAGACGAAACGATTGGAGGCAGAGTTATAAAGGCTAACATAGCGCGTATAGCTCTGCGCCGTTTGGATCTCGCGCAACTTGATGCCTGCGTCGGCTTCGATGAGGCGGTTGAAGGTATTGGAGGAGAGGCAACGGTTCGTATTGCTGTTCTGCAAAATTTGATTATTAACGGAATGCATTTGGCTGTAGAGCATGTCCGTCATCTGACAGACCTGCTCCAACTGATGCACAGAATAGGTGCGCGCAGAGCTGACCTGCAGATTTGCGTAGATGGTGAAAATTAAAAGCGTGACGAGTATAACGGCTATGGCCACCACGCAGAAAATGCTGAAAAGGTACCGGTTGAACAGCCGGGTTTTTACTTTTTTAAACAAAATACAACACTCCAAATACAGAAAGAGAACGAAAAACACGATTTAGATTTCGTATAACTCTATGATAACGGATTTTGGCACTAAACGCAAGCGAAAAATCAGATTATTGATTCAAATCGTAAAAAACCGTAGTTTCATATCACGAAAAGCCGAAAAAAGTGATTCGATTCTCAAAAAATGGAGAAAAGCGAAATTTGTGAAGTGCCTTAAAACTGCCAAAATGCAAAGTTGTTTTGAAATTTTGGAGTTTATCGCAAAAAGAATACTTTACAAATCGTTCACAGGGTGTTAAAGTTTATTCATCGAAAACAAACAAGCGGTTTGCAGAAACGGTATCTCTGCACGGGGCAGAGGTTCCGGGAAGACCCATGAGGGAGGGCGCCCGGTGCGCTGTGATTGCAAAACGACACGCTTTGGCAAACACCAAGTTTTGTCGGCACTTTGTTTTCAGCAGGAATAGCGATATTCCGGGTTCGCATTTGCAGAGTCAATATATAAATATTAAAGCAAATAAGCTTTACTTTATATGTGCGGCTGTGCAGAGGTGAACAAAACTCTTCCTTATATTATTTATATAGAAGAGACACATTATTCGGAGAGGATGATCGCAAACATGAGTAAGGCGTCAGCTTTGGTTGATGTCAGCAAGAAGAGAGTGAATCCTTTTAAAGAGCTGTGGGCAAACAAGTTTTTGTACCTGCTTGCGCTGCCCGCGGTCGTTTACACTTTCATCTTTTCTTATTTGACACTGCCGTACATCGTAATTGCATTTGAGAAGTTCAACTACAAGACGGGTGTTTTTAGCCCGTTTGTCGGTCTGAAAAACTTCGAATACTTCTTCAAGTCCAGTTGGGCGTGGACTGTTACGCGCAACACGCTCGTCATCAACATCCTGTTCCTCATCGTCGGTACGGTTTGCTCCGTTGTTTTGGCAATCGTCCTCAATGAGGTCAAGGCGAAGAAGTTCCTTAAGGTTTCTCAGTCCATGATGCTTTTCCCGTACTTTATTTCCTGGGTTATCGTCAGCTACATGCTGCAGGGTATCCTTGGTACGGAGACGGGCCTGCTCAACAATCTGATGGGTACGCGCATCAATTATTATTCTACCCCCGGCTACTGGTACCCGATTCTTCTGATCCTCAACATTTGGAAGAACACGGGCTACAACACGATCGTTTACCTCGCAGCGATCACCGGCATTGACGAAGGCCTTTACGAAGCAGCTTATATCGACGGCGCTACGCGCTTTAAGCGTATCATTTACATCACGATCCCGCTGCTTGCGCCGACCATCTGCATCATGACCCTGATGTCTGTCGGCCGCATCTTCTACGGCGACTTCGGTATGCTGTATGCGATCATCCGCGACAACAGCTCGTTGATGCCGATTGCAGAAGTTATTGATACATACGTTTACCGTACATTTAAGAACACAGGTGATCCGAGCCTTTCCATGGCTATCGGTCTCTATCAGTCCATCGTCGGCTTCATTCTGGTCTTCACAGCAAACTGGATCGTCAGAAGAAAGTTCCCGGATGGCGCACTGTTCTGATACAGGGAAAGGAGACAAGCTCATGAACAGCACGGTTGCGGCGGCGACAAAGCCGTCTAACACCAACAACAAAATCAAGCACAGCACGGGGGAGAACGTCGGTACGTTCGTCATTTATCTCGTCGTTGCTCTGTTCGCACTGATATGCGTCCTGCCGTTTGTTCTCGTTATCATTGTTTCTTTCAGCAGTGAAAAATCGATTACGATCAACGGTTACTCTTTCTGGCCGAGCGAATGGTCGGCTGCAGCCTATAAAATGCTCTTCCTGCCGTCCTCATCCGTTCCGCAGTCCTACCTTGTAACGACGATTGCAACGGTTGTCGGTACTGTCGTTGCATCGTTCGTCACATTCGGCGCAGGCTACACCCTTGCAAACCGTTCCTGCCGTTACAGAGACGGTCTGTCCCTTTACTTCTACATCACCATGGTTTTCTCTGCGGGCCTTGTTCCGTGGTACATGATGTGTAAAACATTGAACTGCTACGATAACATCTGGGCACTCATCGTACCGAGCCTGTTGTTCAATCCCTTTAACATGTTCCTTGTGCGCAACTTTGTGCGCGGTATCCCGGCTGAACTGAACGAATCCGCAAAGATCGACGGCGCAGGCGAAGTGAAGATTGCATTCGGCATTTACTTCCCGCTTTGCATGCCGGTTCTGGCTACGATTGCCCTGTTCTATGCCATCGGCTACTGGAACAACTACTTTAACGCAGTTATGCTCGTGAATGATGAGAAGTACTACTCTTTGCAGATGCTCCTCTTCAAGATTCAGTCTCAGATCACTGCACTGAGCAAGCTTACTGCCGGCGCTACGGTCAACGTAAACCCGCCGAAGGAAAGCTTTAAGATGGCGACCTCCGTTATCACCATGGGCCCGATCATCATTCTGTATCCGTTCTTACAGAAGTACTTTGTTAAGGGCATGGTCGTCGGCGCTGTTAAGGGTTAATTGCCCGCAAACATTTTAATTCGGTGTTTACCGTGGAAGACGGTTACACATATATCAATTTTCAAGGAGTTGAAGTAAGAAATGAAGACAACGAAGAAACTGCTGGCAATGGCTCTGGCAGCTGCAATGGTCGTTACGGCTTTTGCAGGTTGCTCCGGCAACAACAACACTTCCAGTGCTGACAGCACATCTTCTGCTTCCTCTGAGGCTTCTACTTCGTCCGATGCTTCCACATCTGACGAATCTTCGGCAACAGAGGACGACGGCACCATTCACCCGATGCGTATTGTACAGCCGGGCACACTTTGCCCGGACTATGAGACCGGTATGGCTGCTGTCAACGAGAAACTGAAGGAAGACGGCGTAAACATTGAGGTTTCCGTCACAAGAATCCCGTGGGATGCTTATGCTGAGAAGCTGAACCTCATGCTGACGACCGGTGAAGAGTTCGAGCTGCTGCATGTTATGCAGGACGTTAAGAACCTTTCCGCTATCGCAGGTATGGGCGCTATCTCCTCCATCCACGATTCCATCCAGAACTACCCGGACCTCTACAACAAGTTCTCCGAGACCGAGTGGCTGGGCACCCTCTACAAGGGCGAAGAGTACGCAGTACCGTGCTACTGGAGATCCTTCGACAACACGATGTCCTACATGGACTACCGTTCCGACATCGCTGAGAAGGTCGGCTACGACGAGTTCCCGGACACGACGGAAGGCATCATCGACCTCATGAAGAAGTCTCAGGACGAGATCCTCAACGAGACCGGTATGAAGGCTTATTCTTGGTTCCATCAGGTTCAGGATACGGCGCACTGGCTCCACAGAAGCTATGATACCTATCCGTTCTATGTTGAGAACTCCCTCGGCATCTGCCTCATCCGTCAGGACGGCACGGTTGATTCCTTCTATGAGTCCGAAGAATTCAAGAAGGACGCAAACACCTACTACGAGATGTATCAGGCCGGTCTCATCGATCCGGATATCCTGAACCGCGACCACCAGAAGCAGTACGACGATGCTAATTACGGCGCAATGCTTCCGTCCCAGACATTCGACCCGTACACCGGTGTTACGATGCAGAAGAACGGTGTTGAAGGCGCAGAGGTCAAGTGGGTTGAAGCTTTTGGCGACGACATTCCGGACATGATCTACACCTATGTGCAGAACCTGAATGCGATTTCTTCCACTTCTGAGGATCCGGAATCCGGCCTCAAGTTCCTCAACTGGCTGTATGCTTCCGAAGAGAACCATGACCTCTTCCACTATGGCATTGAGGGCACGCACTATACCAAGACCGGCGATCACAGAATTGAGCAGGTCAAGGGCGACGACGGCAACCCTCTGTACAGCATGGATACCTGGATGACCGGCTACCTGCCGTACATGGCTTATGCTACCGATACGCCGGACGAGCAGGTCGATTACATGACCTACAAGTCTGATAACTACGTCATTTCCCCAGCAGCAGGTTTCATCTTTGATTCCTCTAACGTTACCAGTGAGCTGACGAACCTCCAGACCGAGATCATCTCCTCCATCTACCCGATTAAGGTCGGTATGGTTTCCTATGAGGACAACATCGATGCTGCTATCGAGAAGCTGAAGGCTGCTGGCCTTGATAAGTACATGGAAGAGTACAGAACCCAGTTCAAGGCTTATCTGGATGCTAACCCGGACGTACTCGAGATCGCAAAGGGCACCACGGAAGGCTAATTGCTCTTCTGAAACCTGAATAATGATCTGAATGCAGGGCGCAGGACGCAAAAGGTCCTGCGCCCTTGCTTCATTATTCTTACTCTTTAAACTTGAAATTGATTTACGATGTCTGTTACACCGAATATATCGGTGCAGAAAATATGAACTCTGAAGAGAATTGGGGAAAGAGATAATGTTAAATATCAGAGATTTCGGTGCGGTGGCTGACGGCAAGACCGTCAACACAAAAGCCGTTCAGGCGGCTGTGGACCGCGCAGGGGAGACGGGCGAGACCGTGCTCGTTCCCGGCGGCGTATTCATTACCGGTACAATCCATCTGAATGGTGCATCGTTGCATTTGGAGCCGGGCGCTGTTTTAAAGGGCTCCACGAATATCGACGACTACCCTGCACAGGATTTTATCCACAATGAAATGGGGGTGCTGCGTGCCCTGCTTATCAACCGTGACCACGACAATGTGACTATCGACGGCAGCGGCACCATTGACCTTTCCGGCATATCGTTTTATGATACAAGCGTGATGAACGTACCGAGCAGCCGTGTTCCGTTCACAAAGGAGCAGGAAGCCGAATGCACATACCCCATCGGCACGCGCCCGAGCCAGTGCATCTTCTTCCACAATGCGAAGAATGTTACTGTGCGCGGCATTAAGGTTATCGATGCGCCGTGCTGGACGTTCAGCTTCAACGCGTGCGAGAATGTAAAGCTGCTTGGCCTTACGATTGACACCAGCCCCAACGTGCCGAACGACGACGGCATCCATATTGCGAGCTGTAAAGGTGTTATTATTGCCAATTGCCATATTTCGAGCGGCGACGACTGCATTGCGCTTTCCGGCATCACGGATTGGGCAAAACCGTGCGAGGACATCGTCATCACGAACTGCGTGCTGCGTTCCTGCTCGAAGGCAATTGTCATCGGCTACAGTTACAGCCATATCCGCAACGTGATCATCACGAACTGTATCATCAAGGAGAGCAACCGCGGCATCTGCTTCATGTGCAATGATACGTCCGCACTTGTGGAGAATGTGCGCATCAGCAACATGATTGTTGACACGCGTGTACGCGCCGGAAACTGGTGGGGCAACGGCGAGCCGATCTTCATGATGGCTGTAAAGCACGATTACCATATCCCGGCAGGGCAGGACCCACACCGCGAGACCGACTGCGCCATCCGCAACGTGCACATTGACGGCGTGACCTGCATGGGCGAGAACGCCATGGGCATTTACGGCGTGGACGGCAACATCCGCGAAGTGGAGCTCAGAAACATTGACTTCACCCGTAAGCCGTCTAAGAACCTGCCGCTCAAGGGCAATGTGTTTGACTTCGCACCCGGCAGGGTCGATTTTGAAGTGCCGGAGGATTGCGGCCTGTACATCGGCGGCGGTGCGGACGTGAAGCTGGAGAACATCAACACACGTGCGTGGAAGATCATCCACGCGTAAAAGGAGACTGCCATGAAAAATACTATTTTGCTGCCGCTCGACGAGCGTCCCTGCAACTTTGATTTCCCGTCCAAAATTTTCAACGGCGAAAAGTATACGATCATTCGCCCGGAGCATCTCGGCCAGAAGAAGACCCCGGCGTCTTATGAATTCATCCGCGATTTCCTGCTCGCAAATATCGAAAAGGCAGACGCGGCGGTCATTTCCATCGATACGCTGCTGTACGGCGGCCTGATTCCCTCGCGCTTGCACCATCTTTCCGAGGAGGCGGTTTTGGAGCGTCTGATGCTTTTAAAAGAACTGCGCGAAAAGAACCCGCAGGTAAAGCTGTACGCGTTCCAGTGCATCATGCGCTGCCCGAAGTATTCCTCCGACGATGAGGAGCCGGATTACTATGAGCTTTACGGCAAAGAGATTCACCATATCGGCCGTCTGACGCACCTCGAAAAGCTCGGCATGGGTGATGCGGACGAGCTTTCTGAGTTGAAAGCCAAGGTAGACCCCGCGGCGCTTAAAGACTATCTTGACCGCCGCGCGTTTAACGGCAGCTTCAATATCCGCACGCTCGACCTTGTGGAGGACGGCACGATTGATTTTCTCATCATCCCGCAGGACGATTCCGCAAAGTACGGCTACACCGCAATGGACCAGAAGACCGTGCGCGCGAAGATCGACGAGAAGGTGCTCAATGACCGTGTGATCTTGTACCCGGGCGCCGATGAGCTCGGCATGGTGCTTGTCTCCCGCGCCATCAACGTGCTCGAAAATAACACTCCACGCGTATACCTCAAGTATGCGTCCACGCTGGCGCCGCAACTGATTCCGAACTACGAGGACAGAAGTCTCAATGAGACCGTAAAGTACCACGTCATGGCGGCGGGCTGCATCGCTGTGCCGTCGCTCGCCGACGCCGACGTTGTGATGGGCATCACCGCTCCGGCAAACGAGATGGAAGAAGCCGCAAATCAGCCGGCGAACAACATCAACTATGATGTGGAGCGCAATATGGCAGAGTTTCTGTACTTTGTGAACGATTGCTTGAAGCGCGGCATTCCGACGGCGATCCTCGACAATGCCTACACGAACGGCGGCGAATTGCAGCTTCTGCGCGTGCTCAACAAGCAGGGTGTTTTGATGAAGCTTGCAGGTTATGCAGGCTGGAACACCTCTGCAAACTCCATGGGCACGGTGCTCGCGATGATTGTGAACAATATGTACCAGAATAATACCGAAGCGAAGCAGAACTTCCTTGTGGAGCGCTTTATCGAGGACTTCGGCTACGGTGCGGTCGTGCGCAGTTACGTGACGGAGCACATTCTGCCGCAGTGGGGCATGACGTACTTCTGGTGCGAAGAGCAGCGCGGCAAGGCGGCCAACGCCGTTTTGGAGGAGCTGCGCAAGTTTGTAAAGACGGAAATGACGTCCGTTGCGGACAAAGTAACCGTGGAAGACATTTTCCTGCCGTGGAGCCGTATGTTTGAAATTGGGCTCAAGGCAACGTACAAAGCGGACTAAGATAGAGATACAGGATGTTTTCAAAAACGAAAGGACGCGTTTTTATGACAAATCAGGAAATTTTAAACCAGATTCACCGCGGCGTAATTGTCTCTTGCCAGGCGCTGCCGGATGAGCCGCTTTACGGCTACCACTTTATGGGCCACCTTGCATTTGCCGCAAAAGAGGGCGGAGCTGTGGGCATCCGCGCCAATACCTGCGAGGATATTGTGGACATCAAAAAGGAAGTTGACCTGCCGGTCATCGGCATCATCAAGAGCGTATATGACGACAGTGATGTATATATCACGCCGACGATGAAGGAGATCGATGCACTGGCGGCGACCGGCGTGGAGATTATCGCGCTGGACGCAACAGACCGTCCGCGCCCGAACGGTCTTGATCTTGACACGCTGTTCAAGGAAGCGCGCGCAAAGTACCCGAATCAGCTCTTCATGGCGGACTGCTCTTGCTATGAAGACTGCAAGCACGCGGCGGAGATCGGCTTTGACCTTGTCGGCACAACGCTGTGCGGCTACACGGCAAAGACGAAGGGCACGGCTATCCCGAACTACGATCTGCTTTCCCGCATCACGACGGAGCTGAACGTGCCGGCCATCGCGGAGGGCGGTGTTTGGGAGCGCGGCCAGCTGCAGAAGGTATTCTCTTACCCGGTGCACGCAGCGGTTATCGGCACGGCCATCACACGCCCGCGTGACATCACCCGCAGATTTGTTGAGGCCATTTCATGAGTACGCTTTTAGGCATTGATATCGGCGGCACGGCTGTGAAGATCGGCGTTGTGGATGAAAACGGTAAAGTTCTGCTTTCCGAAACGTGCAGCGTCAGCTTTGACGGCTACAAAACGTCGATTATGACGACGGTTGCGAACCTTGCGGGAGAAGTTCTCGAAAAGAGCCCCGTGAAAATTGAGGGCATCGGCGTTTCGGCAACGGGGCAGATTGATGTGAACTCCGGCACGGTTATTGGCGTGGGTGCACAGCTCGGCGACTGGCTCGGCAGCCCGGTGAAGAGAATTCTGAAAGACCGGTTTCATCTGCCTGTAACCGTCATCAACGACGCGAACGCAGCGGCGCTCGGCGAGCAGACGTTTGGTCGCGCAAAGGGCAAGGAGAACGTGCTTGTCGTTACGGTCGGCACCGGCATTGGCGGCGGCATCATCGAAAACGGTCGCCTCATTCAGGGCAGACGCGGCATCGGTGGCGAAATCGGGCATTATATCATCAATTTTGACGGTGTGGAGTGCCCGTGCGGCAACCGCGGCTGCTTTGAGCGCTACGGTTCTACGGGCGCGCTTGTGCGCCGTTTTACGGAGAATGTTGCATTGCTCGAAAAACTGGGCGTACCGGCAGAAGACGTCAACGGCAAGGTAATTTTTGACCACCTCGATGACGCAGACGTCAGCGCGACGGTGAACAGCTGGATTGACAGCATCGCATTTGGAATCATCGGTCTTGTGCACATTTTCAACCCGGAAATGGTGCTCATCGGCGGCGGTATTTCAAGGGAAGACGAACATTTTATCCGCCCGCTTCGCGAGAAGATCTTGAACGGCGCGATGGAGCAGTTCGCAAAAGACCTTGAGGTGGAGGCCGCCGCACTTGGCAATAACGCCGGCCTGCTCGGCGCATGTGCGTATTTCAGACAGAACTTTTAACCGACGTATATAATAACAAAAGCCGAGGCGCTTCAAAACGAAGTGTCTCGGCTTTTTGCGGTGCATTTACTTTTCAATGAGGTCATTGTCCCTGAACAGGAGGGAAATGCACCATACGGCGGCGATGCCGACGAGTGTGTAGATGATGCGGCTCAAAACGGCGCCCTGTCCGCCGAAAAGCCATGCGACGAGATCAAACTGGAAAATGCCGATGAGCCCCCAGTTGATGCCGCCGATCACCGTCAAAATCAAAGCGATGACGTCCAGCATATACTCTGCTCCTTTTTGCATTTGCCTGCACCCGACCGATGGCGAAAATCGAACGCAGGCGATAAAAAATCCTCGGAGAACAAAGGCAAAACGCTTTGCTCACCGAGGATAGTATGAACGAAAAACTGAATTTTATGTTTTTTAGTTTTTAAGGCTCTGCAGCGGGGCGGGGATACGGCCGCCGCGGTTGACGAACACGGCCGGGGAATTCGTATTGACTTCCATAACAGGGCCGCAGCCGAGCAGGCCGCCGAAGTTCAATTCTTCGCCGACCTTCTTGCCGATGGCCGGAATGAGGCGCACGGCGGTCGTCTTGGAGTTGACCATGCCGATGGCAGCTTCGTCCGCGATGATGCCGGAAATGATCTCCGGGGTGATGTCGCCCGGAACGCAGATCATATCGAGGCCGACGGAGCAGACCGCCGTCATGGCTTCAAGCTTTGTGATGGAAAGCGCGCCGCTCTTTGCTGCGGCAATCATGCCGGCGTCTTCACTGACCGGAATGAACGCGCCGGAAAGGCCGCCAACGTGTGAGGACGCCATGACGCCGCCCTTTTTCACAGCGTCGTTGAGCAGAGCCAGTGCGGCTGTGGTACCGTGTGCGCCGCACTGCGCAAGGCCCATGCCCTCGAGGATATCCGCTACGCTGTCACCGATCGCCGGTGTGGGGGCGAGGGAGAGGTCGACAATACCGAACGGCACGCACAGACGGCGGGAGGCCTCCTGCGCAACGAGCTGACCCATGCGCGTGATCTTGAATGCGGTCTTCTTGATGATGTCCGCGATCTCGGTGATGTTATCGGTATCTTTTGCCTTCTTGATGGCTGCGCGCACAACGCCCGGGCCGGAAACGCCCACGTTGATGACACAGTCCGGCTCGCCGGCGCCGTGGAAAGCGCCCGCCATGAAGGGGTTGTCCTCCGGTGCGTTGCAGAACACGACGAGCTTTGCCGCACCGATGCAGTCGCGGTCCGCAGTGCGGACAGCGGCTTCCTTGACGATGTGACCCATTTTCTTTACGGCATCCATGTTGATGCCGGCCTTTGTAGAGCCGATATTGACGGAGGAGCAAACGAATTCCGTTTCCGCAAGTGCTTCCGGGATGCTTTCAATTAAAGCGTAATCGCCGGGGGCAAAGCCCTTATGCACGAGCGCAGAATAGCCGCCGATGAAGTTGACGCCGACGGTCTTTGCGGCGCGGTCCAGTGCCTTTGCAAAGCGAACGGGGCTTGCACCGGGGTTTGCGCCCGCCAGCATGGCGATGGGCGTGACGGCGATGCGC
>OMNT01002299.1_pt1 | contig 15610 bp, 10 predicted proteins | sample 1672551 | NCBI WGS metagenome assembly OMNT01 (sample SAMEA3136698, study PRJEB25190) | human gut metagenome
AGAAAGAGGACTGTGCCGCTTCCCAACGCTTGCGGCATTCTTCCAGAAAATCAATAGGCGGCTCAAAAATCGGATCGAAGCAGGAGCAAATATCAATATAGCCGATGGCATCGTTGATTTCTTCCATCGGGGCATCTTCCATAATCATCTTGTTAATTTCCTCTACGGTTTTCTTCATAGGCAAATAGTTCCTTTCTTAAATTTCCATGTCCTGTCCACGATTGCGGGCAGGGTGTTTGTGTTCATACAGTTCCTTTCCCCTGGCGAGGATGGCATTGATAAAAGCCCAGACCTTTTCAGATGCAATCTCAATCGCATCCAGGAAAGGCTGGGCTTTCTGTTTCAGCTCCTCATAGTCTTTGTTCAGTTTTTCAAAACGGTCTTTCCATATCTTTGCGTTTTTATCTGCCTGCTCGAATTTCTGCTTGTATTTCAGCTTCTCAGACTTTTCCGCAAAGCTGCTGACCGCATAATCCTTTAGCGTGCGGCACTCATCCGCCGTCATGGTAACATTTCCCGTAATGGGATTTTTCTTGCCCATCGACTCAATCTCATGTGCAGTCATAGCAACAGACTTAGCAGCCTGAGTTTCCTTTTTCAGAGCTTCCAGTTTCTTTTTCTGCTTCTCCGTGGCAGCTTTGGCATCCGCTAAGCTCTGCTCGGCCTGTGTCACCTGTCCGGTCACAGCTTCCAAACGCTGCTGTTCGGCCTGTACCTTGAACTGTGTCACCGTCAGATGTTCCTCGGTACTGCCACGCTCTCCACGCTCCACATCGGTATATCCGGCGGCTCGCATGAAATTAAAAAAGTCATCCTGCAGCACACTGTAGGACGACTTCAAAATCTTTTTCCCTTTTGCGTTCAACATCGGATTTCCGTTTTCATCAAGAACGGGTTTGGATTCCCACTTCTTACTGCGGCTGACCTGTGTGATCGTTTCCTTTACCGTTCCCCGGAGGGATTCATCCTTGCATCGCTTCGACCACAGGATTTGTTTCTCCACCACCGGGATATAAACCACATGAAGGTGATAGTGGTACACATCCTCACCCAGAGCTTCCGACATTGCCCGGTTGCGCTCGTCGGCATGCATTACAGCGGAGAGGATATACTGCTCACCGCCCACAATCTCCACGGCGGCTTTGTAGGCATCGGCATAGAACTGTTTGGCATATTCATAGCCGCCGTGGTTGTGGAAGTAGGCAGAGTTTACATCAAACAGCAGCTCCCCATATTTCACCGCATCGGCTTTCAGACCACGGGTGGAGATAACACCATCTGCAATCATCTGATCGAACATGGCGGCATAGCTGTCGGTAGGTTTCTTGAAGTGGACATTGCGGTGGGTCTGGGTGGTATCAATATCTTGATTGGAGTAGCTGTCTTTTTCTCGCTCGTTATGCTCCTGAACTTTCGTCACATCGTCGAGGGTGGGCAAGTCCTGGTTACGGGCAAAGGTACGGTCAATTCCATCGTTTCTTGCCATAGGTTTTTTCCTTTCTTTCGAGAGTAGCAGACGGGCGGGGCTGCGGGGATGCACTTCTGCGGAAGTGTAATAACCCACTATAACACTTTCATCCATTCTGGCTGCAAAGTGCCGTGGGCTCTCCCGAGGGGGTGTGCGGTCACTGCGGTGACCTCTGCTGACCAAGGCAAAATGTCTGCAACTTTTCCCATGGTCAGCCCGTCTGCATGAAGCTGTTCTGCGGAACGTTTCTTGCAGACGTTGGCAGCGTCTTTCACTGCCATCCATAGGCAGCACTGCGGTGTGCCTATGGGGACGGGAGATGCGAGGGGCTGTTGCCGGGGGCATCACTTCTCCCGTCTTTGCTGCCATACAATGTCGCATCCCAGCACATCGGCAAGCTCCAATACTTCCTTGTATCGGATGCTTTCCCGCTGTAATTTTGCGGACAGGTTGGAAACGCTGTCGCTCCATCCGTACTCGTCCGAGAGCAGGTCAACAACTTCCTGCATGGTCATCCCGGCACGGATGATCTGTGCCTTTATTTCGTTGCGTATATTCATATTGATAAAATCCTCCATAATTCAGTTCATGTGTCGGTGCAACCTCTGCGCTCCAAGGTGGAGTGGATGCACCGAACAGTGAAAAATCTGCAATCTCCGAAATCCGTTCAGAATTTCGCTTGTGATGTCCTGTCCATATATGACCATATCCCACTTTACTGTTCCGTGTGGTTTGGTCTGGAACAGCGAAAACACCCATTGCTCCGTGAACGGAGTGCATTGTTCAGAGAAGCATGATTCCGTGAAATGGTTTCGTCCTGCGCTCAAAAAGTCTACTGTTTTCATTACCATTGATTTTCAATCCTCCTTTTTCTTACTTGCGGTGTACTCTTTCAGAAAAGTGATCTTGCTGCCTTTCATCAGCTCGTCCACCACGGCAACCCGTTCTTCCAGATCGCCCACTGTCAAAATGCCTGTCAGATATTTGATATAATCAAGCGTCTGGCAGGCTTTCACAAAACGGTCATCCAGAGCATCGTCCGGTGTCTTGGGTGCATACCGTACTTTCCAATCTTCCAGAAGATGCAGATAATCCGTCAGCGCCCGGAAGCACAGTCTTTCGTCCTCCCGGAACTGACGGATACAGGGATGCTTCGGCTTGGGTAAAGCTGCGGCAGTAGGCGGTTTCTGGTCAAGTCCGAAATCTGCTGTCAGCTTTTGCGCTGCTTCATAACTGCTCAGATCGAACAGCCTTGCCACGAAGTCGATTACATCCCCCTTGGCTCCGCAGCCGAAGCAGAAGAAATATTCCTCGTTCAGCTTCAAGCTCGGATGCCTGTCGTTGTGGAACGGGCAGCAAGCCATACCGTAGCGGCTCACCTTCAGCCCGTAGTGTTCGGCGGCTTGCTTTACGCTGACTGCCGCCTTGATGCTTTCATAAATGTTCATCGCATTCCTCCATAGATTTTTTTCGACGATTTTGTTCGTCTGCTTGAATATACGAAGAAAATGTCTATAGACCGAATAATCACGCACAAATGCAGGAAAACAAAAAAGCCGTCCTGAATTTTGCAAAAATGCAAAATACACAGGGCGGCGATTGTTCACAATATGCATCTTGATATTGTTCCGCAAATAGGATATAATATTGTTAGATTTAGACGAAAAGGGGTGTTGAGGATGCGCTATTTATCAACTTTTGAGGTGGCAGAGAAATGGGGGATTTCTCCGCGTCGTGTGGGTGTTCTCTGTAGCCAAAGCCATCCCCGGCGCACAGCAAGCAGGAAGCCGTTGGATTATCCCAGAAGATGCAGAGAAGCCTGCTGATGCCAGAATCAAAAGCGGCAAATATATCAAAGCAAAAATAAGGAGGGGGGACATAACGAGTGGAGAATACATTTTTGCCCGGTACTGTCAGACAGCGGCTTGCCGATCTGATGAAATATCACAAGGTATCTCAGACTGACCTTGCGCTAAAAATTGGATGCGGCGACAGCCTGCTCAGCCGTTTCCTAACCGGAAAGACGGACAAGATCGGCGACGAAAACATCATCCGGATTGCCAGAGTATTCAATGTGTCCACCGACTTTCTTTTAGGCGTGACCAATGTTCCCGATAGAAAAAATTATGAGATTGACGAGCTGGGCTTGTCAGCCCAGGCGGCACGAAACCTCTACACCGGCAAGGTTAATGCACAAGTGGTCAATCGGCTCTTGGAAAGTCCCCGCTTTGCTGAACTAACCTACATATTGGAGCAGTATTTCAATGACACTATCGCATCCGGCTTTGCAGCTCAGAATCAGCTTTACGCTACCCTCGCCAATCTGACAAGAAGTACTGTACAAACCGATGCAGCAAAAGAAGCTGCCAAGGACATTAGCCGTTTACGGACACCGGCATATCAGGCAGATCTCGCCACCATTGAAGCTCAATTTATGGCGGTAGTCAAAGAAGTGAAGAAAGAGATCGGTCACGATTTTACAGTACAGCAGGTCCTCACCAAAGAAGCCGCCGAGCGAATGTTTACAGAGCTTACAAAAGGTGAGGATATGGGAAACCCCAAGGTCACACCGGAGCAAGTTACCGAACTGATTATCGACAGCGTTGCCGGTATGGATGGGGTCAACCAAGAAGCACTGGACAAGCTCGGTCAGGCGTTGACCGCCTTTATGCAAACCACCTTGGATCAGGCGGCAAAACAGGAGAAAGACGATGAAAAACCGGAGCAACGAGCAGCTCTGCGCTCTGGCACAGAAGGGGAATACGAACGCCCGTGACCTGCTTCTGGAAAACAATTTCGGTTTTATCCGCAAAACCGCCAACGAGATTTATTTCGGTATGAATCTGGGCGAAAGCGAACTCAGTATCGACAAAGAAGACCTGGAGCAGGAGGGCTGTATCGGCTTATTGGACGCCATTCCTCGCTTTGACAGCAGCAAAGGCACTAAGTTTCTGACCTATGCAGCACCATCTATCCGAAATGCCATGACCAATCTGATACGGGATGCGTTTTCTCGGTACGAACAGCGGATGGTTGATACCAAAGACGGGCTTGCTTTTCAGAAAATCCGTCCGGATGAAGTTGTCCCCGGTGAGGAACGGATGCTGCGTATCGAAGCGATTGCTGACCCGATTGCCAAATCACCGGAGCAGATTTATGTGGAACAAGAAACATTGCGTGAACTGTATGCAGGACTCGATAGGATTGGAAGGCGAGAGCAAGCCTATCTGCTGTACCGTTATGGCTTAGCATACGACGATTGGAGCAGCAATCCACTTTAATCTGAGCGAAATAAGGAGGAATGCATATGGCTTCACTAACACATGTCTGTATGTGGTCAGAAAACGGCTGGAAGCGTATCACAGCAGAACAAGCCGCCCAATTGCATCCAGGTGGGACTGTATCTGCTCATAGCGGTCTGTTTATGTGTGAACTCTGTGGCCAGTATGTCATTCTTACCGATGGCGACATTAGGATACGCTACTTCAAACACAGTGCCTATGAAAAAAGCAAAGGTTGTCCTGAGCGTACATTCGGAGCTGGCTATTCAATCTCTTACGGTTCTCAGGAACACGATTTACCAATCCGTATTACAAGCGTATCCTCATCTTCTTTCAGCTTTGAAGTCGGCTTGATTCGTGCTCCAATAAGTTCTCTCAACAAGGATTTCCGTATAGAAATCAAACCAAAGGGAGCATTTGATGTATCCTATGTGTTCACCAAAGAACGGCTTAACTGCGACAGCATTACATATCTTCCTATTGGTGAAAGGCCATTTGAAAAATACACTCTCAGTTTCCAAAATGGAAGCGATAAATTACGTGAATTCTGGCCGGCAGAGATTAAAGGCATTGAGCCGGAAGGTACGTTGTTTGAAAAAGTTTCCGGTAAAAAACTCTCATATGATGCCGATGTTGAGATTGGTAAAGAATACTACCTGCTAAAACGTGGCTACATCTATAGGAAGTCATTCAGCAGCGTGCGAATTCAAGAAATCATGCAAAAACGAATCGGGTGGGAAACTTGGAGTCTCTATGTGGTTTCTGCATCTGCATTTAATGAAGATGCAGCTCGATTCTATCTCGACTTCCATTGTCGGCTGACAGATCACCCTGTTTCATTGCAACCGGTATGGCCGTTATTTGTCGAAGGAAATTATATTGTCAAGCACAATCAAAACAGTATGTATATGCTTATCGAAGGTAATGTAGCCGCAGTTAAAACATTTCCTTCTGTGACAGTTCGGCAGCTAAATTACAATTCGTCTCAGTCAAAACTGTATGAGGTGTTTTGTTCCGGCAGACAGCAGTTAATATCTGCTGGCCGCACTCAAGCCTTACAATACACATACCTTTGGAAAGATCCTCTCGACCAGGTGGGCTTGCATCCAGAAGTTTCAGTAACCGATATTGCAGGTGCTGAGGTTGATCCTGGCGAGACCGATACTCTACCGCACGACAAAACATTGCGCTTCAAATCAACATTTGATGGAGAGCTAATTATCTTCAACAATAACCGTGTTGTAGATAAGCGGAAATTATCCGCTGACAAATATATAGAGTTGAACGGACTATCCTACGGTTTAGGCGTTCAAGTTGTCATTGGCCTTGATGTCGTCTGGCAAATCGATTTCAAGAAGCAACAGCCCATCGTTGTAAATGACGAAATTGAAATGCTGAAGCGAATTACTAATGTATCAGGGGCAACAATCCCGGCTCCGCACTCTTTGCGAAATATGTTAGCGGGTATGAATTGCTATCCGCAGGTATGTCAGTGGATACGAAAATGTATTAAAAATGGCACCATTAATGAGCAATCATACCGCAGATTGCAAGAGGCCTATCGCAGCATGAATACGAATAGATAAGGAGATGCATTATGAATTACATTGATCTTCTTACTCAGGAAGAAAAACCAATCCTCTGCAGAATCATCACTGGTAGAGATTTTAAAGAACTCTTTAAAAGAAACGAACAGGAATTCTTGAAAATACGAAAAGGATTCAGAGCCAAATCATTGACAGAGCAACAAGCGCTTTCGATTGCTATAGTCAATGTTGATAAGCCCTTTATTGCAATGTGGGTCAATACAAGGGTAGATATCTGGCTTAAGGAAATTCAGGAAAACATTGAGGAACTTGAAGAGGAGGGTTCAACGCATGACATTGCCCTGGCATCGACTATGCTTGACTCCGTCTTTGCCAATAATGTTGATTTATACCTCAAACTTGCAGGAAAAACTATGGATGCGGATGCCCGCTCTAAACTTCATGAAAGAATGGAGAGCATCAAATCTGAGCGTGCAAGGAATGCGGAGGTAGCTGACCGTATTAAGGTTTTGGAAGAAGAAAAACGCCATCTACTCGATCAAATTGCTGCTGCTCAGCAGAGTGTTAATACTATAAAGGCAGAATACGAACGGAAAATACAAGAGCTTGAACAGGATAAAGACACATTGGAATCCTTGTTAGCTGAGGCGCAAGAGAGAATTACTGAGTCGCAGACTGCTCCTACCGCTGCTAAAAGTGACGATGCCGATTATCTCACACAGTTTGACGATACAGATACTTCTGTTCTGCCCTCTATTAGTAGCGATGAAATCGTTTCTTTATGTGGTGTTATCTCAGATTACAATGGGCAGAAATGGCTTATTCGTTATGCTGATTTGAGTCATAATGGGCACTATCACATTTTCCGCAAAAGTGAAGATGTTCCGCCGTACTTCACAAATAGAGACAAGATTTTCTATAAGGACGGCCCTTCCAATGACGGTTTTTATGGCATTTGGACTTGGTCCGCAACTCCGAATGAGAAGGACCCTTCCAAGGATTATATATTATCCCGGTACAACATGGACCTTGATGCCATTGAAGTCGTTACCATTTCAGAAGCATCAAACCTTGACAACCTGATCAATCTGTTGAAAAACGGAATCGAATACCAACCTCATAGTCATAGAGTCATGTTCGCCTTTTATGCATCCAAAGGACAGTACATGGGCATTCTGTGCAACACCCAAGAACTCAACACGGTTAATGGAAAAACTGCCTTTGCTGAAGATTGCATTGAAGTACCAGTATATGAATTTACTGGTGGCAACATTTTGCGTTTGGATAATGGGCTCTCTTTCTATAGAAATGCGTTTGCTGGTCTTCCAAGTAAGCTTTATCAATTGAAAAGTCCACTTGATATTGTAAAGAATATCGTTTTCTCTTCAATTTCTTGGGGTACATATAAAACAAGAGGATTGACTCGTGCCGAGTATAGAACCTTCAAGGATTTTCTCGGTTCAATTCCGGTTGACGACATAACGTGCAAGATTGAGACTGCGTGCCGTTGCTCCAATTTCGCTGCTAAAGAATTGCTGGATGAATTCCTAAATGTGGTCTGGAAATACGTTGATGGAGATAGTTTAGAAGACGAAATAATCCTCTCTGCTATTTCTGCAAGTACTGAACTTCAGGAAAGAATAAAAGCACTCATTCGAACGGATTGGGAAGCAGAGAATAAAAGCTTACTAGATAAAGCCCAGAAAAAACTCGATTCACTTGATGCTCAGTTAAAATCTGCTACTATTAGTTTAACCAAAGCACAAGAAGCGTTTAATAAAACAAAATCGGAAGAAGAACGTCTTGCCGGTGTCATAGCAGAAAAGGAAAAACTGGCTGAGGATGTTGAAGTAGCAGTTGCTGAAAGAATACAAAAGGCACGCGAAAACGCGGCAGATTTCATTGCAAATATGGCTTTTGTTGGTGGACAACCGATTCAAGTTGCAGCCACAGAGACTCCTGCCGCAGTTGAAGTTTCGTCCAAACCTGTTATTGCCCCATATCACACTTTTTCAGCATTCGATGATCTAAATGATCTCGAAGCTCATCACTCTTGGGCAGATGTCATTAATACAGCTGCATTTGAACTCGGAGAGGCCGGTGTAGCAGAAAAATACAGAAGCAGCCTAGCCGTGTTCCTCTGCGCTGCCTATATCGAAAAACAGCCAATTTTTCTTGTTGGCCCTAATGCAATTGACATTGTTCAAGCATTCAGCGCAGCCGTAACAGGTTATAAATATGGAATGCTCTGCTGTGAGGGCGGCTATTGCAATCAGGTAATCACTGAAATTGGTGCCGATGGCGAAGACATCGTGATAATCAACAATCTTCTTGCAAGTGGCTGGATGAACAGACTCCCGGAGATTCTTTCTCAAAAAGATATTTTCTATGTTGCCACCCATCCATATGCAGAAGATATCCAAGTTGAGCCAAAGAGCCTGTACGGATTTATGCTACCGCTGTTTACAGAGTTTTTTGTGGATGCAAAAGCTACCGGAAAATACTATGGAGGTTATTTTGCTGAGGACTTCAAAGCCTACTCAACGCCAAAGGGTACACGTAAAGATTTAAGGGTCCTTTCAAAATTAAAGATAGGTTCGTTAGTCAGGAACCGAATCAACAGACTTGTTGCTACGATGCACGGCATTTACTCTGCAACAACAACGGATGAGGACTTCTTATATGCTGTCCTTCCTATTGCTTATGCTTCACTGGAAATGAATAAACTCACAGAGGCGATTGCTGATCCTCAAAAGGGTATCGCAATTTCTGAAGGCCTCAAGCGTGACCTGCAGTATGTTTTAGGAGAATTCTAATGAATAAGTATAATGGGCTGCTTTCGTCAGTGGCGCACAAGTATCATATCTGCAAAGGAGCACGAGAAACAGAGAACGAATGGAAAACTCGTCTGGTGTATAGTATCTGTGGAATGATGGCTTATGCTTCACTCTGGGACGACTCGGAAGAAGGCACCATTTCCATTGTGCACTTAAAAAGGAAAGTCCGCAGCATGCTCGCAAATTACAAATCAATGTACCCGGAGCTGTCTGGCAGCTTACCATATGTTTCTGAAGAGCTCGAAGATGAGATTGCAGACCAATTCTTAAGCACTGGCGTGGTTTATCACCGTCCCAACCGAATAGTTCCATCAATGAAGCATGAAGAACCGTTTGGTGATATCTTGTTTCAAAGAGGTATTGCTCTGGATAGTATTTCCTGCGTATCCGGTATTGGGTTTTATTCAAAACAGTATGGAGCAAAAAATCCAGATAGGATAAAGGCAATGTTCGGTCTCGAACAAGAGAATTTACAAGCATTGTGGCGTATAACGCTATCTTCTGCTTCGTGGAAATCCAATCTGTCGTTTGAGCAAAATACAGAGTACCTTCGCTTAAAACAACCCTTCTCTCAAGGGTACTGGGTAAACAAGCCGGATACGACTGGTACTGTTTCGATTCTTCGAACCGGAATGAAAGGTTCACAGTTGTACTATCTTTACCGCTATTCTGGTACTACGATAGAAGTCAGCCCGCTCCCACAGTGGCAGGTAGAATCCTGCAATTACAGATTGCTTGCATGTGCTTGTCTCTCAACCTGTGGAACATTGCCGCCAATAGAGTATTTCGAGGATGGAGCATTAGTCCATGTATATATGAATTATTTGCTCCCACCACGTGAACTTGAGTTTTTAAAACTCTATAGCTGGCCTGAGATATGCACATCACTCCCGTGCAATTTTAGGCGAAAACTCTCAATAGAAGTCTTTACAGTCATTAAAAATGTTCTATCTGATGAGGGATATGAATTTAAAGGAGGGACAATCTGATGACAAACGGAGCGAATTCTGTTCATAAGCAGTTGCGAACGGAGTTGGAAGACTATATTAAATCACAGTATTTCGGAAAGTCTCCCCTCCTGCTCTCTGCCTTAAGCGATCATATTGATGATGAAGGACTGCTTTATCAGAAACCCTTTATTGAGTCATCTCCAGCATATGTTACTGTCCAAAACGGCATTGAAACAGCATCCATAGAACCTTGGCTGAAAGATTATTTTTTACAGTTGGCAGAAGCGGGTATCGGGGTTTTCCCATCTCCATTTGCTCACCAGATATCTGCGCTTGAAGCAGCAACCAGAGGTGAAAACCTGTTTGTGTCAACGGGTACTGGCTCTGGTAAAACTGAGTGTTTTATGTGGCCGCTTCTTGCGAAGATGGCTACTGAAGCAAGAGGCTTCAAGGAATCATGGGCAAAACGAGGTGTTCGCACAATTATTATGTACCCCATGAACGCCCTTGTTTCAGACCAGATTAGCCGACTCAGGAGGATGATTGGAGATCCTGATAAGAAGTTTATCAAGATATTCAGAAACACCTGCGGTAACGAAGTTCGCCGTCCCCGATTTGGTATGTATACTGGTCGAACCCCATACCCTGGAGCGCAGCCTTCTACAGAACAGGATAGAAAACTCGAAAAAACTTTGGCCAGAATGTCTTTCCCGCAAAGTGATTCTGAACAAGAATACTTCAATCACCTTCTCAAAGAGGGAAAGATCCCCGCAAAGGCAGATATGCATCAGTTTCTGCAAGGACTTCACAAGAGTAGGCATATTCCAAACGATGAGGATGCAGAGCTAATAACTCGCTTTGAAATGCAGCAATTTTGCCCAGACATTCTCATCACAAACTATTCTATGCTGGAATATATGTTGCTACGCCCCAGAGAACAGAAAATCTGGGATGATACTCGCGAGTGGCTTGCTTCGAACAACAAGAACAAATTGCTGTTTGTTATTGATGAAGCACACATGTACCGTGGTTCATCAGGCGGTGAAGTTTCGTTGCTAATTCGCAGACTTTTCCATAAACTTGGCATTAGCCGTGACCGCTTGCAATTTATACTTACAACCGCAAGTATGCCCAACAAGAATCAGCAAGACGTTGATTCAGTAATGAAGTTTGCAAATGAGCTTACTGCCTCCGACAAAGCAACCCGGTTTTGCTATCTCACCGGCGAAAGAGAAGTCATTGATGGTCAGTTGAAATATGACATACTCGCTGAGCTCCTTTTAAGCTCAGATCCTAGCCAATTTGAGGACAAGGATGACTTAAAGTTTTCTGCGCTCTTGTCGTTCTGGCGTCAATTGGAAGGTTTTGACCAGAATATCAACTCCTTGGAAGCGATCTGCAACTGGATGTACGACAATCTTGTCTATTATCGCCCGTTCCATGAACTCATCAAGTATTGTCGTGCGAATGCAGTATCCTTAGGAGAGTTGTCTTACGGTATCTTCCCGGATCTCAGTCAGGAAAATGCTTTAAAAGCGGTCAGTGTCCTTCTGGCAATTGCACCACTTGCAAAAAACGCCAAGGGTTCCGTCCTTTTCCCTGCACGCATGCATATGCTTTTCAAAGGCATTTCTGGAGTTTATGCCTGTGCCAATGCGAATTGCAGCCGTTCTCATTCGGAAGGAGGTCTCACTTTAGGTGAGGTCTATTTGTCTGATGGTAATTTGATTTGCCCCCATTGTGGCAGTGTGGTCTATGAGCTTTATAATGACAGACGCTGTGGTGCGCTATTCTTCAAGGGCTATGTCCTTGAAGAGGACTCGGAACTTCATAGAAATGTATACCTGTGGCGCTACCCCGGTCAGTTAATGGATCACAGGATGAAAGAAGTACATCTGTTTATTCCAACTGACGATTTTGAGCTACCTGCAAAACAGGGTAAAAACGCCATCAAACCCTGTTATCTTGATGTGAAGAGCGGGTTTATCAACTTTACGGATGACTCTTCCGCTGGTAAGTCATGGATTAGAAAGCTATACTACTGCAACTACTCTGCAAAAGGCAGGCCGCAGATCATTACCTTCCCGACCTGTCCGCATTGCAGGCATCAACTTTCTACATCGCAGATTACCTCATTCAGCACACGAGGTAATCAGTCTTTCTTCAACTTGATTAAGTCGCAGTTCCAACTGCAACCTGCTGTACCAGGAAAGGACAGTGATCCTGTTCGTTTTCCTAACGAGGGACGCAAGGTTTTGCTTTTCTCTGATAGCCGTCAACGTGCAGCAAAACTGGCTAGAGATATGTCTGATGCTTCGGACATTTCTGCTGCAAGGCAGTTATTTGCAATAGCGATCAAAACAATGGAAGAGCAAACAGTCGAGCAATCCATGAATACGCTGTACGATTATTTCTGCCTTGCAGCTGGTCAGCGTCATGTGCAGATGTTCCATGCCGATGAACGCACAAAATTCGCTGAAGATTGTGCTTCCGCGCTGAATAATTACAATCGATGCGTAAAACGGGGAAGAGACTACTCTCCGCGATTTACAATTGTGAACGCGCCTGTACAGATGCAAGAATACCTTCTTCGACTGTTCGCCGGAGGTTATAACACTTTGTACGACTCCGCTACGAGCTGGATTGAACCTACCGATCAGGCACTTTTTGATGCTGTCGATGCTCTCGAGGAAAACCATGTGACAGTCACCGATGAGGAGTTTATCAATCTCTTCAATGCTTGGATTCTATCGATCTGTGATATGTCTACTGCTCTGGGCCATACCATCAATGATACGGTTCGGTTAAAGGTTCGCCCAAAGCGAGGTGGTTATGGGCTTGATAAAGATTGGGAGTTTTCGAAAGTCATCCGAGAGATCATGGGGTGGAGTGACAGAAATGAAACTGAGATGGCTTGGAAACGAGTATTGAAAGAAGCATTCCTCGACTCAGCGCAACCTGATAACGGCAAACTATATATTGATCTTTCCAGAGTAAAGACACGTTATGAGGCTACGCATGTATGGTACAAGTGTGAGCAGTGCTCTGAGTTGACACCTTTCTTCCTAAAAGGCAGATGCCCAAGCTGCGGTTCTACTCATATCCACAAGATGGAATCCGACGAATACGAAGCACTTAGTTTCTGGAGAAGGCCGGTTGCTGACGCGGTTCAAGGTGAGCCAATCCATGTGATCGACACAGAGGAGCATACTGCTCAGCTCTCACATAAAGACCAGCGTGACGACCTTTGGAGTAAGACCGAACAATATGAGTTACGCTTCCAGGACTTGATTCAATATGGTGAAACGCCTGTCGATATTCTCAGCAGCACAACCACCATGGAAGTTGGTATTGATATTGGCTCCCTAGTTGCAGTTGGTCTGCGAAACATTCCTCCAATGCGTGAAAACTATCAGCAGAGAGCTGGCCGTGCGGGCCGACGTGGATCTAGTTTATCTACAATCGTTACCTTCTGTGAAGATGGTCCTCATGATACATTATACTTCAATGACCCGATTCCCATGTTCCGTGGCGATCCCCGCAGGCCGTGGATCGATGTGCGAAGTGAGAAACTCCTCCAGCGCCATCTGGCTATGGTTGTCTTACAGGAATTTCTCGCAGAAAAACATATGAGCCTTGATACAGTTCCCGCAGCCGTTTTTCTCGAAGATTTCCTGGACAGTTTCAAGAACTATCTTGCTTCCTACAGTGTTGATAAGGACAAGCTCCTTTTGCCTATTGGAGTGGTATTTCATTATTCAGAGTTTGCGGATGAACTCAAAGAAGCCCTTGATACACTTAAAGAAAAATGCCATGCTCATCCCGAGCTTTTTGGTGTAGATGAAGGCGCCAAGGAAGGCGATGTAAAAGTTCTCTTGGATGCTCTTTATGAAGAAGGTATCATCCCAACATATTCGTTCCCGAAGAACGTCGTCAGTACTTATATACCAGATATGCACGGGAAAATCCTTTACGAGGTTGAACGTGGACTTGATGTAGCTATTGGCGAATATGCTCCTGGCAGAGCAATTGTGGTTGATAAGCAAACCTATCAGATTGGCGGATTCTACTATCCTGGAAGTGAACGTCATCACGGTCAATCGCTAACCCCGGCACGTGCCTACGCAGAAGACCCAAATTATGTGAAGCAGATTATCTCTTGTCTTGAGTGCGGCTGGTTTGGTTTGATGGAGGAAAACACAAAACAGTGCCCATTCTGTGGAAACGATGATCTCAAAATCACTCGTGAAATGATGCGTCCATGGGGCTTTGCACCAAGAAATGCTGAAGCAATACCGGATGTTCAGCTATCAGAAGAGTATACCGCCGTACAGCAGCCTCTGTATTCAACTCTACCAGATGCAGAAGAAATGAAACTTGCTCCAGGTTGCAAGAACATACGAATTGCTTCGCGAACAAATCAGCGAATCATCATGCTGAATAAGGGATCGGATGACAAGGGCTTTATGGTCTGCAAAGATTGTGGCGCTGCTATGCCAGGCGACGATATTTCTGTTCTGAATGACGTTAACAGGCCATACAAGTCAAAGTATGCTCGAAGCAGATGCCGTCACGGTAATTCCTTTAATGTGAATCTTGGCTATGACTTCATAACTGATATGTTGGTCCTTGAATTCACAATTGACGACAAGGTTATTGATGCACGCCGTAATGATAATCCATGGCTTAGCCGTGCAGCCCAATCTTTAGCTGAAGCGCTGCGACTGGTAGCAAGCAAAAAACTCGATGTTGAATTCACCGAACTTGTCACTGGTTATCGTCGCAGGACTGGGGCTGAAGCCTCCTATGTCGATATCTATCTTTACGATAGTCTATCGAGCGGTGCTGGTTATGCTGTCAGTGTAGCCGATGCAATTGCCGAACTACTATCCGATATGAAAGAGCTGTTGATTTCCTGTGATTGTGGATCTGCGTGTTCCAAATGCCTAAAGCATTACAGGAACCAATATGTACATGGCATGCTTGACCGCTTTGCTGCACTTCAGCTCCTTGAATGGGGTGTTGATGGCATAAAAGCATCTCCTATCAAACCAGAGACACAGATTAACATGATCATGCCTTTAGCGAATATCCTTAAGCAATCATGCTGCGAAATCACTGCTGATAGTGAAATTACCGCAGCTGGACGAAGAAGCAAAAAGAAGGTTGTTATCTACCCGGCAATGTGGGTTGAACCACATGCGACAAACACCATTTTCGTGAGCGATGCTTATATCAAGTATGCCAAGCCATATGCCGTTCAAAAGATTCTCGACAGCATTTGAAACAGACTGTCGTCTTGAACTTCCTGGTTGCGAACTGGAATAATACAGAGCCCACCGATCATTGTTGACCGGTGGGCTCTGTCACACTTATTCTCAATCAATCAACCGATGCTCCGGTGTGCCTTTCACATACCGTTCCAAGTTGCCGTCAAGAGCCAGCTGTGCATACTCCAGAGGTTTATTATAGATTATAGCCAGTCCAGCTCTGACCGCTGATACATATTGTCGGCAACCTCGTTCTC
>OMNT01002300.1_pt1 | contig 15606 bp, 20 predicted proteins | sample 1672551 | NCBI WGS metagenome assembly OMNT01 (sample SAMEA3136698, study PRJEB25190) | human gut metagenome
GGGTGGGCTGTGCGTCCGCGTTCACCCCTCTTCCGCAGGCTGGGAGAACCAGCGGCGGACAAAGGCGCCGGCGGGGCCTTCCTGCCCCGGGAGAAGGTAAAAATACAGCCGTTCCTCATCCTCCGGGGTGCGCAGATAAAGGCCGCTGCCCTTGCCGCGGGGCAGGGGCTTGACCTGAAGAGAACAGGGCGAGGAGTCCGGCAGATAGAGAACGGAGGTGCCGTAAAAGTCGGTGAGGATGCACACCGGCCCGGCGTCCGTCATGGCGCAGAAGCATTCGGGGTCCGGCCGGCGCTGGAGAAGGTAGAGCAGGTTTTGGTGTTTGCCCCGCAGGAAGATATGATCCAGGATCCGGCCGCCGAAGCGATAGGCCAGCAGAGAGGTGTAGTACATGGCGTAGCTCTCCTGCAAAAGCTGCGCAAACGCAGAGGCGTCGGGATGCCGCAGGGGCGGCCGGCGGCCGGCGGGCTGGCCCAGCAGGAGGCTGAGGACAGGGTAGAGCTGGTCCTCTTTTGTCTTGTTGTAGGAAAAGCCGGCCCGTCCGCCCTCTTTGAGCCGGACGGTGACCGTGCATTTTATCAGTTGGACGGAATAACCGACCTGCGCCACGTCGCCGGGCCGGATGCGCCACACATCCAGTCTGCCGCCGGCCATGCGCTGGAGACAGACCTCGCCATCGAACCAGGCGGCGGCATATTCCGGCGCGCCGGAGTACTGATGGATGCGGGGGATGAGGGTGACGTTGCCCGGCGGCATGCCCGCGGCGTTCCAGTCCGCCAGCGCGGCTTGGAAGGGGGCGGGCACCTCGCTCCAATCGTACATCCGCTTGGGCCAGGAAGCGAGGGTCGGCCGGCGGTCTTCGCGAATATTCATGGGGGCTCCTTCCGTGTGTTCAACGGGGCATAAACTGGGCTTTTATGGCTTCCACGACCTTTGGGATGGCCGCAGACACGCGCTTTGTGAGAGGCACATGCGGGTGGGGCGGCTCCACTTCAAACCGCCCCCCTTGTGCAAGCACACGCCCGATGATGAGCGACTGCAATTTCTTCGAGTGCCGCCAACTCCTGTATGAGATCGTGCCATAGCGTTCGCCTGCGGCTGTGTAAAAATCATAGTTTCGGAAAAATCGACCGGTCTGTTTGATCAGCGCGATTTTTTCCCATTCATATCGTTTGGGCAGTTCGGCATCGGAAAAGATTTCTCTGAAAACAGGCTCAATGCAAACGGCTGTTTGATCGATCGTGAGTCTTTGGTTCATTAGACATATCATGACATAAATCGCCCACAAAGCGAAAGCTGCGGCAATTGCATATCCGCCCCCCCTCTTTGCGCTGCCGTAATAATCACCGCTTCTTACCATCATGAATTCTGCCAAAAAGCCAATGCCGATCAATATAGATGCCGCCGGAAGTAAGCCAAAAAACCGTCTGAAAAACTTCGGGTAAAAAACAAGCCTCTCATTGTTTGCAAACGATTTGTCGAAACTCATTTTTCTTTTCCTTCCCCGTTCAAATCATATGACCGCAAATAGCGCCATAACGCATAGCGATCATATAGGAATATCGGTGCGCCGAACGTAGATAGTATGAAATATACCACGAAAATGCAATAATCGAATTGCGACATTTCTGCAACTGAGGGGACAGAGTTTCCTTTCAACAGAAAACCGCACTGTATCCACGCGATATAGAGGTTGCAAATGCTCCAGGCGACCCATAAAATACTCCAGAATCTTGCCTGCCTGTCCGCGCTCGGAATCAGTGCTTCGACCAATTTCCACCATATGCCAACCTCAAGCGCTGCTCTAAAAAGAATCAGGAGTGCTTGAAAAAGCGGAGCCGGGAAGGGGACCACCGCCAACAGAATATCCACGGCTATGGCGGCGCCACCCATTATACCGACCACCACTTTGTCGCGCTTTCTGGAAATGAAGAAAATCACAACGATCACGAGCAACAGTGTTCCATCGATTTTTCCCCTGGCCATGCTCCAGAAGCCAAGACAGAGGAAAAGCTGATACACAAAGCGCCCCCGCCGCGCTATATACGCATTTGTTTCCGCCGGACTGTTCTGCAGCATTATCTCACCTCGCAATCGTTCAACACAAGCCGTTTGTTCAGCTAAAATGACAGGCAGCATTGCAGGGCATGGCCGCGGATGGATAGAAACGAACAAGGTGCATTTGATGCACGCATATTCCAGGGGCCTTTTTGACCTTGCCGCGTTGGACCGGAACACGACCAGGGTATTGCCCCCGCCGGCAAAATCCTTGTGGCTTTGACCTTGGGAAAAACTCAGTCCGCCGGCAGATACACCCCAAATACGCCGTTAGAAAACTCCCCGCCGGCAAAGCGGCGGACGACGCCGTCGATCTCCACCTCATAAACATGGAACACCTTCTCCGCGCCGTGGCGGGGGTCGGTGACGATGGCGGTCTCCCTGCAGTCCCGCCAGGGATATTTGAAAAGGTTCACGCCGAAGGCTTTGCACTCCCCGGTGGGGCCGGCGGTCTCAAATTTCCAGTCCATCTTTTTCCCCCTGCGTCACGTCGCCTCAAGTCCCCGGTAAAACGCCCGCGCCTTCTCCAGGTCCTTCTCGTTGGGGCGGCCCTTGGCGAGGCCGCCTACCAGTTTGAAGGGGCCGAAAGTGTCGTAGCCCTTGCAGCTGAATTCGCCCAGCACCGGGCAGCCTTTTTCCGCGGCGATCTGAGCCAGCACTTTTGCGCCGGTGCCCTTTGCGCCGCCGTAGGTGTAGACGAAGAACACCGGCTTGCCCGCGGGCAGATACTGCCGGGCGAAGGAGGCCACCGCCTTGTGCATCTCAAAGCCGTAGATGCCGGAGGCAAAGCCGATGCGGTCGTATTCTTCCAGCCGCACCGCCTGCCGGGTGCGCACGTCGATGAGGTCGGCGCCGCCCGCCCGGGCCATAGCCTCCACTACCTTGCGGGTGTTGCCATGGTGGCAGGAAAGATAGCAAATCGCCGTTTTCATTCTTCGTTCCCTCCTTGCAGCGTCCAGCCGAAGTCGTTGTGGTAGATCATCTGGCGGGTCATGCCGCCGTCGATGCAGATGTTTTCGCCCGTGATGAATCCCGCCTTGTCCGACGCGAGGTACAGCGCCATGTTGGCGATGTCCAGCGGATGTCCAACGCGCCCCGCCGGGTGCTGGTCCGCGTCCGGGCCCTCGTAGCGGGTGAAGGCCGTGTCAATCCAGCCGGGCGAGATGGAATTGACCCGCACCCGTCCGGCCAGACTCACGGCAAGGGCGTGCGTCAGCGCCGCGATGCCGCCTTTGGCTGCGGTATAGCTCTCCGTCTGCGGCTGGCTCATGCGGTCACGCGAAGAGGAAATGTTGATGATGGACGCGCCGGGCGCAAAACAGGGCGAAAACAGCTTTGTCAGGTAGAACGGAGCCGTCACGCCCACGCGCAGCGCCTGATTGAATTCCTCATAGGTGCACGTATCCAGCCCGCGCGTGAGGGGCAGGGCGTTGTTGACCAGCACGTTCACCCGCCCGTAATCCGCAATCACCTTCGCCGCAAAGGCTTCCAGCGCCGCCTTGTCGCCCACGTCGCCCACGAAATAATCATTTGGCAGCAGGTCGATCACGCATACGTGCGCGCCGGCCTTTTTGAATTCCTGCGCGATGACCTTGCCGATGCCCTTCGCGCCGCCTGTGACCACCGCCACAGCATCCTGAAACATCATGCGGTCCTCCCTTTGCGGCGTGTCCGCCGCCGCGCTCACCGCGCCGCGTGCGCCCGCAGGTAAGCGCTCAGCCGCACGGCCACGTTTTCCTGCAGGCTTCGGTAAAAGAACTGATAATCATACAGGTGATACACGCCCTCGGAAAACAGGGACAGCCCCGGGGGATAGTCCGCGGGCGATACGTCGGGCACCTTCAGGCTGCCGCGCACAGGGTCGATATAGGCCCCGGTCAGATGGGGAATCTCCGTGACGATCTCCCCGCTGTAGTCGGGAAAGCACGCGCCCGGATTCTCCTGCCTGGAGGCAGGGGTCGCATCGGTTCGCCAGTTGAGCGGGTTGATGGCCAGCGATCGCGTGCCCGCCGGAATCAGCAGGGAATCCTGCACGCTTTCCGCCTCGCTGTTGAAGGAGATGATCACGCCCGTGTCGTCCTCGCCCGACGCCATGCGCAGATGGGGATACTGCCGTAAATCCTCCTCCGTAATCCGCCAGCCGATGGCGTAGCAGGCCACCAGCAGGCCGCTTGTGGCCTCGTCGTCAAAGCAGTCCTTCATAAGACGGAGGCACATGTCGGCTCCCTGCGAGAAGCCGGCCAGCACCAGCGGACGGCCATCGCTTAAGTTTTCCAGATAATACATGAACGCCGCCCTGACATCCTCATAGGCCAGGGCAAGCCAGGGATCGCGCTCCTCCTCGGGCAGGTCATAGACGCTCAGCCCGGCCTGCCGGTAATAGGGGGCGTAGAAGCGGCAGGATTCGTCGTAGATGCCCTTTTCCATGTTCGTGGCGCCCAGAAAGCTGGCACGGGCCTTCTGGTCCTCCATCGGCATGTTGAACGCCTGATCCGTCCCGCCGTACACCGTGGGACAAATGAAAAACACATCCGCCGCCAGATCCTCGCCGTCGGCAAAGTATGCCCAGTTCTCCGCCTGTGCGTAGTCGGGAACGCCCGATGTTTCGGCGCCCGCGTTCCAGAGGGGAACAAGCAGCAGCCAGATGACAGCCAGACCTGCGCAGACCGCTCTGCGGATGCCGGCATGCTGTTTCATAGCACATTCCTCCATAAAAAATGATGCGGGCCCATTTTACCATATCCGCGCATTGCGCGCCAGTTAAAAAACGGAGGCCGCCGCCCATCGTACGGGTCATGGCAGAGATTGGCACTTGACATGAGAACGTATGTTCTTACAATGGAATCATATCCTGTACCGGGAGGGATGGTCATGGAGCGGGTGATTCTCCATTGCGACGCCAATGCGTTCTATGCCAGCGTCGAATGCCTCTACACGCCGTCCATTCGCCACCGTCCCGTGGCGGTATGCGGCAGCGTGGAGGAACGCCATGGCATCGTGCTGACCAAAAACCAGATCGCAAAGCAGTTCGGCGTACAGACCGGGGAAGCCATCTGGCAGGCGCGGCAGAAATGCCCGGATCTGATCTGCGTACCGCCGGATTACGGGCTCTATATCCGTTTCAGCAAGCGCATGTGCAGGATCTATGAGGAATACTCCGATCGCGTCGAATCCTTCGGGCTGGATGAGGCATGGATCGACCTGAGCAGCCCCGGCCTGACGGTTCGCGGGGGCGAGCGCATCGCCCATGAAATCCGGGTCCGGGTGAAGCGTGAGCTGGGGATTACGGTGTCGGTGGGGGTGTCGTTCAACAAGATCTTTGCCAAGCTCGGCAGCGACATGAAAAAGCCGGACGCGGTCACGGTCATCCCGGCGGATTCGTTCCGGGAGAAGGTCTGGCCTCTGCCCGTGGGCGACCTGCTGTTCGTCGGTCCGGCCACGCGGCGAAAGCTGGCCGATATGAATGTGCGTACCATCGGGGATCTGGCGCGGTTTGACGCCGAATGCCTCCGCGGACGGCTGGGAAAGCCGGGACTCGTGCTCAAGGCGTATGCCGCGGGGCTGGACCGCTCGCCCGTCATGCCGGCAGATGCGCGAATGGCCATCCAGTCCGTGGGCAACAGCGCTACCCCGCCGCACGATATCCAAACCCCCGCGGATGCGCGCTGCCTTTGCTATCTGCTGGCCGAATCCGTGGCGGCGCGGATGCGGCAGGAAGGGCTGCGGGCCCGGTGCGTCAGCATCAGCGCGCGAAACGCCGAGCTTGTAACCCGCTCCTGCCAGCAGACGCTGACGCGGGCCACCAGCCTGACCGGAGAAATTGCGCAGGCGGCCATGCGGCTTTTTGACAGGCGATTCGCGCTGAATTTTCCCTACCGAAGCGTGGGGCTGAGCTGCTCGGCGCTGACCCCGGACGATGCGCCCGTACAGCTCGACTTTTTGGGTGACGAGGCGCAGCGCATCAAAACCGAGCGTCTGGAAAGCGCCATCGACGGGCTGCGCCGCCGCTTCGGGCATCAGATCGTGCGCCGGGCGGTAGTGCTCACCGACGGGCAATATGCGCAGATCAACCCCAAGGAAGAGCATACGGTGCATCCCGTGCCGTTTTACGCGGGGTAAGGAGGAAAAGACGTTATGGAGGCAAAGGACCGAAGGCCGGAAAACCCGTGCAAGCGCTATGTGAAGGTCCGGGCTGATTTTGAGCTGGACGGACGCATCCGGCCATTGCTGTTCCGGGAGGAGGACGGACCGGCCTATCGCATCGACCGGGTACTGGATGTGCGTCAGGCCGCGTCGCGCAAGGCGGGCGGGCAGGGAATCCGCTATGTGTGCGAGGTGGAGGGCAGCATCGCCGTACTGGTTTATAGAACGGGAAGAGAGCGTGTCGAAAGCCTGACAAAAAGCGTTAACAAGCGCGTAGCAGGCACAATGTGCCTATCAGGGGTTTGGGGATGCCCCAATCAGCAATCAGCCGGTTTTGCGTCAGGCAGAACCGGCTGATTTTTGCAGTTCCTTATAAGGACTGCCCTGCTTGCTACGATTGTATTAAGCATTATGACCCTTAGCTTTTTGAAAAACGGCGACCAATCGTGACATGGCGCATACACCTGATGCAACGCAAAATGCTTGAAGGTATTCGTTTTTTCCCCAAAGCGCAATAGCCATCAGACATATCCCTTGAACCAGCAGCGCTCCTCTCGATCGTTTGCAAAGGATATCATGTTTTGCCTGCAAGTATTCTTTATTCTTATGGAGTACAAGCGGGTATTTTATCATGAACATCAGTCCGACAGTCCCCAGAATACAGTATACCCATTGGTTGAATGGCAGCAGAAACGTTGCAAGGCAGCCCAGCAGTCCCAACACCATTGTTATAAAACAATTCAAATGGGTTGAGGCATGAAAGCCGCCGCCAAGCGTTTGATTGACATAGAATAGCGAGATGATTATCAGCGTTTCAATTCCTTGACCCAGCACACAGCCTATCAACATCAACCCGACTGTGCTCAGAAACGTGTATAGGGCAGCATCGAACCCATAAACATACGCTTCATGATCTGCGGCAGGTATGATCGTTCTTTTCTCCAATACCCTAACGATCATTTCTGCAAGTTTACGCATTGTACATCCCCCTCTCGAAGCGGATATGGCAGCGTAATCGTAGCAATAAAGGTGTCGCCCGGTGTTTCAAAAGTGCAAAATCCATCCGCACTTTTTGCAATCATTTCAATGCTACGGATGCCAAACCCATGAACGGCGGCGTCATGTTGTTTCGAGGTTAGGAACTTCGTAGAATAACGTCTGATGGTTTCTTTCGCCATTGAGTTTTCACATCGAATGATAAACGTGTCCCACATCCGACAGAATTTCAAATGAATCTGCCGTGGTTGACTTGGATCAGAGATTCGGCGAATCCCTTCAATCGCGTTGTCAAGCAAATTTCCGACAATGGTGCAAAAATCAACATCGTTGATCGGCAAATCGCTTAGCGGATACTGTTCCAAGAAAAGCTCGATATGGTTTTGTTTGCAAGCCAGCAGCTTCGCTGTCAACAATGCGTCTACGGCAACGGAACCCGTCACATAAACCTCCGAGCCTTCTATCTTATTCTTATATTCCGCTAAATACTTTTTAGCAGCTTCGGAATTTCCTTGCGCAACCAACTGCTCAATCGCCTGGAGCTGATGCTTCAGATCATGTTGGCGAGCGATGGTATCCTGATAGATGTCTGTGAGCACCTGTTGATGCTGGCGGGTCATCTGTGCATGCTTGAGCGCAATCTGACTTTGGTTTTCTCTCTGAACAACGTCCGTCATCGTATGGTATAAAAGGACGGATAGAATGGAACATGATATCATAGCGCCGTAGGCAGCGAATATATGCCAATCCGTATTCCACAATGCGGAAACCTGCATTGAAAACAGCATTTCGATAGAAAAGAAAACCGCGATATTCGTGCCAAGGAAATAGATCAACGCCGGAACCGCCAGGGGATAATCCACCTTTCTCATTATGCGAGAAAACACAAAGAAAACAAGGAAAAGGACCAAATTGGTGGAGATGACAAAGATCACGCGAAGTACGCCTGCTTCCATGAGCATCTCGTGGGTCGCAGAGGTCAACGTTTGACATGCTGCCATCATAAGCCCCACGGTTGCGACAACGATTACCTCTTTCACCATGACCCATAGCGCCAGGACATACCAGCGCTTGTCCGATACGTAACGCAAATAAACAAAGAAAATAATGGCGTTTATGCTGTCTGTAACAGCGATGTCAAAGAATAAATATAACGTTAGAAACGCAGTGCAAGCCGCTACACAAAGGCAGTCTGCGATCTTAACGGTGTTCTCAACAGGAACGCATTTCTTAAGAAAATATACGCAGATAATAGATTGATATAGGTTGATGGAAATCTCAAAGAGCATCCATCCACTTGTCACGATGTATTCCTCCTTTGCGTTATGGCATTACCCCTTGTTGCCCATATAGTACCAATCATATTTTTTCTTGAATGCCGCGGCAAAGGTTTGGGAAATAGGGACTGTATCGCGATTGGACAGCGTTAAGCTGTCTCGTGTGTATCGGCGGATGTGGTCCAAATTGACAATATAGCTTCGGTGACATTGGCAGAAAAGCTGCTGAGGCAGTTGTGCAGCAAAGTCGCGCAGTCTGGCGCGCGCTTCCGGTTTTTCCCCGGATTGCTGAAGCGTCAGGCACAAATAATGTGATCGTATCTCAACATAAATAATGTCCGAGAAAGGTAGAACCAACCGCCGATCCCTACAAAGAACAGATATTTTATCTTTAGACAGTAACGAAAAATGGCGATACGCTATCTCCATACAGTCGTAAATGTCTTCTCTACAGATAGGCTTCTTTAGATAGCGTAACGCATTCACGACGTATCCCTCATATACATAATCCGCGTAATTCGTTACGAATACAATAGAAACGGTTTGGTCATGCTGCCGGATTTTCTTTGCAAGCGCCATGCCGCTTAATTCACCTGGAATTTGGATATCCAAAAAAAGCAGTTCCGCCGATAAACCACCCTCCCAGCTCGTTAAAAGTTCTTCCGACGAATCAAAGCAAATGCAGGAAACGTCCTGATGATTTGTGGCTTCTTTCCATTCCTCTATGGCATTGCAAAGGGCTTCCTGAAAGCAGCGCTCGTCCTCGCAAATGATAACACGCATCAGCACAGCCTCCTTGCAACATATTTGCAATCCTGGCTATACCATATTACATGAAAGTCATATTGTCAACGTTATGAAAGGCATGACAGCCAAATCGAAAAAGCGAAAACCCCTGAATCTATTTGGAAAGTTTTGAGGCATTGATATACGCTTGAAACATGGCTACGATTTTAATTCTTTCAGGTTCGGGCAGGTCATCTAAGACCAGCGCATTATTGTATGTGTTGCAAAGCAGATAATCAGCGTTGACCATAAACAATTTGCAAAGCTGGATAATATTAGCCGCCGAAGGTGTAGTATCCCCAATCTCCCAGTGATAAACCGTTTTTGGATCGACTTTCAGATGCTTGGCAAGAGATTCTTGATTCAATCTTCGGGATTCGCGCAGCTCCTTCATTCGTGCACAAATTGCATTATTCATATCTTTCACTTAGTTCACCCCATATTTATCCTACTTCCTTCCTGATCGGAACATCTTCCCGTTTATTACGTAAATATTTCCTGATTGCTCTGCCAAAATTCCCATTCTGCGCCAAATAAGACCCATTTCGCGCCACAAACGGTTAGGGCGGTTTTAAGATGATATAATTCAGTTAACGCAAAGGAAAAGGAGGAAAGCATAATGGAAGCATTGCTGACGCTCATTGCCAATTTCATCTATCAGTATGGTGTAACTTGTGCGGGAGCTCCGAGTTTTCATGGTTCGTATGAAGCACCCGTTCCCAGTCAGCTTCGTAAGCAGGATTAAATGAAGCTCTGGGAGCATTCGTGAATCGCTGAAAAGGGATGGTTCCCTTGGGGGTAGATATTTCATGTCGTCCCAGCGTTAATTCATAACCCTTATTCTTGAAAAGAGAAAGAAGGCTTAAGCATGAAGAAGATGGTTGCGGTTGTTTTGGCTCTCGTTCTGGTTCTCTCGGTGACCAGTGCAGCAATGGCTGTTCCGTTCCATATTGTTACCGACAGTACCAGCATCTTCAAGGTTGGCACTGCTAAATTTGCAAGGAAGAGCAACACTTGGTACGTCTCTTATGATTTGTCTGCCAGCAACGTCGCGCCCGACCATCGTGCTGTCGCACGCGTTCATAAAGGCGTAGATGCCGCCAGCGCTACTTGGGTGTATGATGGTGTCAGCTCTTCCCCGCATCCGTACTATTCTAACGCTGTGGTAGGCCACACCACTCTTGATTTCCGAGGACGCCTTGACAATACGGCATCGGGCTTGTTGGAGTTCCACGGCAATTTCCAGAACTAAATGCATGTAGTATATATTAAGAATACGAAGGCAACCAATTCCTAATTAGGTAGCCGTGTAATTTGCCAGAATAGACAGCACAGGCTGTTTATCTTGGCAAATTATGCATTTGTCTCTATAACAAGATTATGGGAGTGTGAATAAAGTGTTTAAGAAACTGGTCAGTTTGCTCATTGGAATATGCCTGCTGCTGGGAACAACCGCCACGGCGGCGAAAGAGGAACAACCTATCCCTGAACGATTTGCATCTGTAATGGAAGTGTGCAACGCAACTACCGCTGCAGAAATGCACCAGCATTTGATTGACTATATCAACGCAACATGGGCCGACTATTATACAACATCAAATTTACCGTTTCCTGTCCGTTTTGGCGGAACGACAGAAGACCTGATTGCTGACAAGCGAAATTGGGCAATGGCAGTCGTGTCCACGAAGGATGTGGATATACAGAAGCTGCTGGATAGCAACATGATCAAGCATTGGAGCTTTTCGGCGTCAGACCTTTCCGTTCTGTCCTTACGGCTGATCCCGCCCGCCCTGAGACCGTATCGGCCCAAGGATCTGACGCAATCGTATGACATTTTCTATTTTGATTACGATGCCCAGACAGACGATGCGACCGTTCTGATTTTTAATGAAAACTATCCCATAACAGAAACATTATTTGCCAGAGCACTACTGGATATGCGCTCAACGGAGCAGAAGCGGGCTATGGAAGGCATTGCCCGCGTAAACGGCTGGACGGTCGAGGAGCTCATTGCAAAGCCGAAGGATTGGGATGTCGCCGAGGTATTGGTTCCTTATCCTGATGGTTTGGAACCGCTTGACCAAGCCGGAATGTTGCTTGATTTATCCCAAAGCGATTATCTTGCTTCTCGTGAATCCTTTGACCATATATCGGATTGGTGGACGGAGGGACCGAATGGTATCTACAGCGCGGACAAGCGATTCATTGGGGCTCCCGTCTCTCCTTTTACGCTGTTTGACAAGGAGGACCACGCGCTGATACTCATCGTCAACGCCAAGAGCGACTATGCGGACGCTGCGCTCCGTTATGCGGAGTACTGTATCAAAGGGATGGATGACGTGATGTTTTCTGATATAGATGCATGGGAAAGTCTCGCCCTGGAGTATTCGACGGAGCTTTGGCAGTAAGATCTACCGATCTACCAATGAGATCATCAGCGCTTTGCTAACGGGTGAGTTTCCGTATGATACCTTCGTTATGACAACGACCAGCTTCGATATAAAGAAACTCATGAAAAAGGGGTATTGTGCTGATTTGTCGGAAAGCCCTGTGATACAAAAAGAATTGGAGCAGATGTATGAACCTATCCAGCAGCAGTTAACATATGAGGGAAAATTGTATGGTGCTCCATTTTATTGTTATATTGGGTACTATGCATATCGTCCAGACGCATGGGAGGCGGCCGGCCTTACGCAAGAGGATGTGCCAACTTCCTTTACAGAGTTGCTGGACTTTCTTGAAGCATGGGTGGAGCGCATTATAGATGAGCCGGAGGACGACATCAGCGTTTGTAACGCCTTCGCCAGTGAAGCGTATGGCGAAGATAGTTACATAAGCTATCTTGTTGATCATCTTATTCAGAATTACATTATGGATTACAATTATGCGAATAAGCCTTTGCGTTTCGATACTCCACTTTTTAGAAATCTACTGGAACGTTGTGAGAAAATTGGAGCAGATTTATACCTATACGAACCAAGGGTCAAAGGTGATTTTGCGCTTTTTGAGGATTTGTACGGCATGCGAGAATTGGCGCATCTCATCCCTTTGCGTATGACAAATGAGCAACCTGTTTTGATTAAAGCATCGCTATATACAGGATTTCTCAATGCTCGCGGTCAGCATCAAGAACTTGCAACAGAATACTTGGAAGCTGTTGTTACCTGCGTTGCTCCAGAAATGGGCGCATATTTGTATCGAGATGCAGAACCTGTGGAAAATCCTGATTTTAGACGAGCCATGGATAAACTTCAGGCTGAAATTGACGATGCTGAAAAAAAGCTTGCTACCAGCACGGAAATGGAACCAGTTGAGCGCCACACATTACAGGATCAAGTGGATGTGATGAAACGCGAGTGGGAGCAAATGTCCATGTCAGAAGAACGATATCTTGTCTCAGAAAACGATTTGAGGCTGTATCGTAACTATGGTGACAACCTATATTTTCAAGCGCCAAGCATCTTCGACCCGTCCACAGAGGATGGCCAAAATATGAAACAGTTGCGGGACAGATTCTGTGCGGGTAATCTATCGGCGGATCAATTCATCAGTCGTCTTGATGAACTGGCCTGGACTCTTGAACAGGAAGGAAACCAATAGCAGGCTCTTTTCGGCATGTTGATTACAAGTTGGGATGATTGCAGATACTATTGGAAGAAGGGGCGAGAGTCGCATGAAGGATAACAACATCAGGAAAGCGGCACTGATAATTATATTTCTACTTTGCTTTCCATTGGCAGCATTTGCTGCCGAAAATACGAATGCTGATGATGACAGTTATCTTGCCCAGTACATGACGCGATATGATTATGTTCTTCCTCAAACGATTATAGACCAGATTCAAGTATACTTTACGCCACAGGAAGCAGACTGCGACCTTATACGAGTGAGGTTTGATGAAATTCTTTATGATGGACAATGGATGTATACATCGGCTTCTGTGTGGCCACAAAACCCTGATGAAGTTATCGTCATGCCGGGCGATGTTCAGAAAAACGATCTGGTTACCGGCCCATATGATGAAAAGCTGCAAAACGATATGCGTTCGTTCGAGTCCGTTGCAAAAGAAGATGGCAAACAACTTTTGTGTGTATATGCCTATATAAAAGAGTTTGACGACATAGGTGAATACTTTTTGGATCATTTTCAAAAGGCTAATGGCGAGTCTGTTCTTATGAGTGGCGCACGTATGGCTGGTGGGTGCAAGGCGATCAAGGCAACGTGGTCGATCAAAGTATACGACGTGAATTTGGAAACTGGTAAATACAGCCTTCTAAACGAATACTTCTTTCCTATGAAAATTCGGCCTTTGCAACCATATGCAGAGCGGACATATCGCGTAGTCAACGGGGAAAGATATCTGTTTGAGAGTGTTGTATTGGCTTATACGCCACTCAATACCTATGTTTTTCCTCAGTGGAAAGAAAAGCAGGATCAACCGCGTTTTTCGATTGTTTTGGTTGATGCGAATGACACGCCATTCCCTCAAGGGGTGCCGTTGGCAGCAAATACATATGTATTAGACACCCTTCCTAGCGAGATCTTCCTGATCATCTCGGATTATCAAACCGGTGAAATGGTAAGTCGAGTCGCGCTGGTCGCAGATTCATGTCCATTACCAATTCGGCAGCTCGACAATGAGTAGGAAGCAATAAGGTTTTTGTGTACTCTGCGTGGTCAGCGAAGCGGATATCCTTCGTGTGTAGCGCGCAATCGTGCTGGACGGAGCGGCCTAGGTGGCCGGCGTAATACGCGAAGGACGCAGAAACGGGGAAAGCGGACAGCTTGATTCTGTGTGAAATGCTCACGGCAGCCATCCGGCTTCTGCTGCACAACGTCCCGTTTTTGACCAGCTATGCAAAAGTCGCTTCTCTGCTGAAGCGGTATGAAAGCGGCTGATATCCATTTGCCATCGCATCCAGACGACGAACGCAGAGAGATGGCCTTGCCGAAGGCACACATGAAAGCCCATTACAAAGAACCCTTTTGGGCGCGCTGCCTGGTTTGCGGAAACAAGACCCGCACCAAGGTACGGGCGGACACGGTGATGGTCAACTTTCCACTCTGTTGCCCCAAATGCAAGAAAGAAACCTTGGTTACTATTGCACAGCTCAAAATGATGCCAATCGAAGAAATGGCCCCATAACGCTGAGAGTCTGCTGTCCTTTGGGGAACGGCAGGCTTTTCTGATTTCGGGCAATCCCCCCCACTTTTCGCGGCGTTCTTTTCGTGCAGAATCTTTAACACCGACTCGACAACCGGCAAAAGCGCCTCAGCCAGCGCTTCGTCGCATGCCTCAACAGCGAGGCGCTGGTGGCGGATCGCATGGTGTTTCCGCCCCATTTTGGGGTAAAAAACCTCCCTGGCGTCTATTTGAAGTTCCCGTACCGGCGGAAAGAGGATTTGCATCTTGGGATTTCCTTTGTAATTTTCGATGTTCAGAACGGAGCGCGCATCCGCGCCAATCCGCCCCGCAACCTGGCGCTGAGTGAGATTTATTTCAGCCCGCGCTTTTTTCGCGGCATCGCCCAAGGGCCTGGCAAAGGGTTGCATCGCAATTTACCTCATTTCTATTCTAACCTGCCTTCCCTTTCAGACAAATGCATGAAATTTCATCTCTTATATGGGCTTCCATACACCATCTATACGCTATCAAAAGCATAGTGCGGCTTCCAGGAGGATGGATTTTAGCGTTTCATAGGACGAACAAACACCCTTGCGAATGAACCGCACTACACTTTTTCCCCGCGCCACCTCAAGCCTGGATGCCGTTCGCCTCCCAGACTCCCCTTTCATGTTTTCCATCTGCGAAACGAACGGGGAGTCACACATGGTAAAGGTGAATTTACACGCATTTTATCCGTTCTATGATCAAGATTGCCTGATAGGGGTCTCAGATGAAGTGGCCGCGGCGCTACAATTCTTTGAAAGGCAGGAGGCATCCTATCAAAGGCGGACAAGACGCTACAAGGCGTATTATTCGCTGGATCGCGAGGATGGTGTTGAAAAGAACGCCCTTGTTTTGCCCCTATCCCCAGAGGAGATTTATGAGCAGAAGGCAGCAAGAGAACGACTGCACGCGGCAGTAAACGCTCTTTCCGGTAAGCAAATCAAGCGAATTCATGCTTATTTCTTTTTAGGGATGAGCATAGCCGAGATTGCCGGCAGAGAAGGCGTAAGCAGGAATGTTGTTGGGAAAAGCATCCGAGGCGGCCTAAAGCGATTAGAAAGAATATTGAAAAATCAGGAGTAAGGGGATGGATTTTCCTTAAAAATTGTCCTGATTATTGAAGGGATCAAAAATGCGTCCCTGACGCACCTTGACAATCGAATACGCGGTGTTACA
>OMNT01002319.1_pt1 | contig 15484 bp, 19 predicted proteins | sample 1672551 | NCBI WGS metagenome assembly OMNT01 (sample SAMEA3136698, study PRJEB25190) | human gut metagenome
CCGTAGGCGTCCACCGCCAGCTTGCGCCCGGTCAGACCGGTGTCCGCCGCAGGGCCGCCCAGCACGAACCGCCCGGATGGATTGATGAGCAGCCGCATTCCCGGCCGCAGGTACTTCTCCGGGACGACCTTGCGGATGAGCTCTTTAACTTCCCTGCGGATGGTTTCCACCGGCACATCCTCGTCGTGCTGCACGGAGACCACCACTGTGCTCACGGCCACGGGCACATCGTCCTGATACACGACCGTCACTTGCGCCTTGCCGTCCGGCTTCAGCCACGGGATGCGGCTCTCGTCCAGCCTGCGGCAGATGCCCTGCGCCAGTACCACGGGCAGCGGCATCCTCTCCGGCGTCTCGTCCGTGGCGTAGCCCACCATGATCCCCTGATCGCCCGCGCCGAGATCTTCGCCGTCAACTACGGCCTGCGCGATATCGGGCGATTGCCGGTTCAGGCGCACCTCCAGCGCCAGCTCGCCGCCCGTGGAAAGCTCTTCCATGGTGTAGCCCACCTTCGCGCACAGCCGCTTGAGTATGGGTTCCACGTCCACGCTGGCCTTGGAGGTGACCTCACCCGCCACCAGAATCTTTGCGTCCGTCGCCATGACCTCGATGGCCGCCCGCGTGCCGGGATCGCCCTTGAGGTGCTCGTCCAGCAGCATATCCGCGAACTGGTCGCAGAACTTGTCCGGGTGGCCAGCCCGCACGGCCTCGGCGGTCACGAGACGGGGCTTTGTCGAAGTGTTTCTGTCTTTTTCGTTCATACGTTTTCCCCTCATTCGTCGTAGTGGATGACCTGCGTGTTGAAGCGTTTCTTTCCGGGCGCGTCCCGTGTCCGGTTGGGAAATCGGCTGTTCTGGCGGGAATGGTTTTGGCGCTCGCGCTGTTTGCGCCTCTTTTCGTCACGCATCACATTGCACAGCGCATAAAAGCAGGTGGGATCGGCGTAGCCCTCGGTGTTTTTGTAGGTCAGGCGCGCTTCCGGCTCATTGGGCGGTCGGGAGTGCTCCTTGTCGGTATTGATCCTAATCTGTTTGCGGCTCATGCTCTCACCAACCTTTCTGCCGCGGATTTCGTCAGACAGCGCCAGCCGATGAGCAGGCGCGTCAGGATGAAGCTGCAGCCGCGCCTGAGCTGTGTCCAAATATAGACCGGGGCAAAAGCGGACGCTTCCTCCGTGCGGAACACCTCCGTGATGAGCCATTGGCCATGTTCCTTCCGAAGCAGCAGGCAGATGCCATCGTCGTAACGCAGCTCGTGACACTCGGTGTCAAGATGCACACCCGCCGCCTCATGCGCGGCGATGTACTCCGCAAGGTCGCGCTTGAGGATGAACGCGCGAATGTAGCGCCTGCCCAGCGAACGGTTGACCTTGGCGAACTGACGGCGGCCCTGTTTCGTAAAGTCGATAGATACGGCATAGCCCGCCGTGATGAAGCGATGAATGGATTCAGACATTGTTCCGACCTCCTTTGTTTCTTTGCATCAGGTCTATGGGGCGGGTTATGGAGCAAACTGCGCGAAGATGCTGTTCATGACAGCCAGGTCGTCTCCCGTGAGCGTTGGCGCCAGCTTCTTCAGCAGCGCGACCTGCTCCGGGCAGAGGCTTCTGCGCGATGGCTGGTACCAATCCGCCAGTTTTACGCCTCCGTTGTAACGGCCGCGCACAGATTCAATCGGGTAGGAGCAGGCGAGCGCCTCAATGTCGTACTTGATCGTCCTGACGCTGACGTTCAACTCCGCCGCCAGATTCTCGATCTTCTCCGAACGCCGCGCGTTCAGGATCTGCTTGATCGCCTCCCGGCGTTCCGCTTGGTTCACCTGCTCACCCCCTCTCGTGTGCTCTGTGATTGGAATTATCGAGGTTAAAGGTGCAAGGGCTTTGCACCATTAAAAAATTTGCTTTGTAAATTTTCCGTCATCAGTGAACGGCAATAAAAAAACCGGCACAAGCGATTACAGGCCTGCCTTTCAACAGGTCTGTAATGCTCGTGCCGGCTGAACTCAATTTATTGGTTCTGCTCGCGCTGAGCGATTGTCACGAATGGCGGGCGCCTACGCTACAGTGGCTCCCTGCATTTGCGGTCCTTTGACTACATTGTTAAGCCTCTGGGTCGACGGATGGCGTGCCTGTCGGTGTGTTTTCCGTGGCGCCGGTCACCATTGAGGCCATCAGGTGATCCAGCGTGATCTCGTCAAATTCATCTCTGTTTGCTCGCTTGACCCGAAGCGCATATGTTCCGTCTTCTCGTCTGATGGGTTCTCCCACGGGAATCCGGCGATTCGGCGTATAGATCATCTGTGCTCGTCTTTGTCTGTCCACTTTATCCTCCTGCCATCCGCACATCACGAATACATTATGCCCGGCATCGTTACCTCATGGCGGCCATCGTCGGGCATGTTCAGCTCGCCCATGAGTGAGGCGGAAAAAATGGCGCGCTTTCCGAAGCGGTTTCGGATCTCGTCAACGCAGTCCTCCAGCTTCTGGCGGCGCATGCGCTGCTGCTCGTCACCAAACATGTCCAGCTGCGTCGGCTGATCGCTGGGGACAAGGTTGAGCCCGGTCACCGTGAGCGACCTGACCGGCATGGTCCATGAATAGCGCGCCAGAAACAGCGTCCCTGCCGCCTGAGCGATCTCCATCGGACTCTGGCTGGGATGGCTCAGCTGTGTCTGGTACTGGCTTCCGGACAGGTCGTTGCCGCGAACGGCCAGACGCACGCCCCTGGCAGCCAGGCCATACACGCGAAGGCGATGCCCGATGTCCTGTGACAACTCCAGCATGACCCGCCATACGCTTTCATTGTCGTGCAGGTCGCAGGAGCAGGTGATGCCATGTCCCACGGATTTGATCGGGGCTTCATAGTCGTTTTGCATCACGCGGCTGTTGTCCTCGCCGTTGGCGAATCGCCAGAGTACAATGCCGTTTTTGCCGAACCAGTCGTGCAGCAGTTCCGGCGGCGTTTTCGCCAGATCGCCTATGGTCAGTATATTACGGGACATCAGCTTGCGCGTCGTTGCAGGTCCGACGTACAGAAGCTCCGATACGGGCAGCGGCCATATGCGCCCCTTCCAGTCGTCCCTGGGCAACGTCGTTACCGCGTCCGGCTTTTTCATGTCGCTGCCCAGCTTGGCAAAGATCTTATTGAAACTGACGCCTATGGAGACCGTGAGCCCCAGCTCATCCCTGACCGCTTTTCGGATCTCCTCGGCAATCGCCGTACCGTCGCCATGCAGCTGCCTGCTCCCCGACACATCCAGCCAGCACTCGTCCATTCCATATGGCTCCATCTTGTCGGTATAACGCAGATAGATGTTGCGCACCAGCCTGGAATACTTGACATAGAGATCGTAGTGCGGCGGTACACAGATTAGCCCCGGACACGCCCTGAGCGCCTGCCAGTTTGCCATGCCGGTCTTGACGCCTCTGCGCTTTGCCGGGTAGGACGCCGTCAGTACGATGCCGTGCCGCTCCTCGGTGCTGCCGCATACCGCTATGGCCTGATCGCGCAGCTTCGGATTCTCGTTGACCTCTACGCTCGCGTAAAAACAGTTCAGATCGCTGTGCAGTATGATCCTGTCCGCCATTGCGCATCCCCCTTTGCTCCAAGTGCCATTTCGCTATAGAGCGAATACCTGTGCCATTCATGATAGCACACGCTTTCTTACCGTGTAAATAGCGAAATTGATACATATGTTCGCTTGTGAGAAATTTAATTTTACGCGCAAATACGGAAATCGAACAAAATATGAAATTTCAAGAATGCGTCGCATACGGGTTTACAGGTAATCGTTTATGTGCTATAATTCGAACCGAACGGAAGTTCACAAGGAGGTCGCCATATGGCCGAAAGGAAAGGCAACATAGGAGTCCGGGAGAACAAAGCCCTCGCGCAGACAAAGGGCGAGCGAACGAAGATGCAGAATAAGGCGGCGTTCGGCAGCAGGATCCGCGAGTATCGCATAAAGAAGGGCCTGTCACAGCCTCAACTGGCCGCGCTGCTCGGCGTCACGAAGAATGCCGTCACGAATTGGGAGGCGGGCGCGAGCCGGCCAGACATCGCGAGCATACCGGCGCTATGCACCCATCTGGGGATCTCAGCGGACGCCTTTTTTGACATGCCTGCGCAGTACCGCGCGTTGAACGCCGCGGAAGCGGCGCATATGGAGCGGTATCGCCTGCTCGACCGGTACCGGCAGCGTTCGGTGGACGCGCTCATGGATGCGCTGATCGAAAACGAAATGCTCGCATTCCGCGAGCAATGCGTGTCAGCCTTTACGCGCATCGGGCGCGACGAGCTGCCGGCTTCGGCCGGTACCGGCACGCCGCTGGATGATACCTATGAGCGCGAGTATGTGTTTTTGCGAAACTCGCGCAGCGTGTGCCGGGCCGATACGATCATCACCGTCACGGGCGATTCCATGCTGCCGACCTTCCGCGACGGCGACGAACTGCTGGTGGAATATACGCCCGAGATACGCGAGGGCGAGATCGGCATTTTCGTGGTCGCCGGCGAGGGGTTCGTCAAGGAGTATCGCAGCGACGGCCTGCATTCCCACAACCCAAAGTATAAGACCATCCGTCCGATGCAGGACGACAACTTCCGCTGTGTGGGCCGCGTGCTGGGCGCGGTCACCGAGGATATGCTCGCCACGCCGCAGGAACTCGCCGTGCTGAGCGAAGTCTATTCATCCCGGCAGGACAGCTGAGCAAAATGCCACCAAATCCGGCGTATCTCTATTGCGCCGGTTTATTTCCTCATACCCTTGGGAGGTGATCGTGTGGTCAAGGCGCCTAAGCCCGTCAAGGTTTATGTGGGCGTTGACGTCGCGTTCGATGATTCCGGCCGGATGCGACCGCGCGTCATACACTGGGAGGACGGCAGCCGGTATAAGATCGACAGAGTTTTGGACGTTCGGCCCGCGCCCGCCGCGCGCGCAGGAGGACAGGGAGACAGGTACAGGATACGGTTGCTGGGGAAGGAGACGTGTTGGGAAACATATATCTTTTTCGAGCACAATGCGGACTGCAGCAGTCAGATACCTGGACGCTGGTTCGTTGAACGAAAGGAGGAGTAGCCGTGGGGCTTAAGAAAACCGCCGCCGAACAGCGATGCGACGAGATCGTAGCGTTTATTTCCGACTATGTGTTGCGCAACGGATACAGTCCTACCTTCCGCGAGGTCGGAGAGGCCGTCGGGCTTCATTCCCCATCCAGCATCAGCAAATACCTCCACCGGCTTGCCGAAGAAGGGCGCGTGTTCTTCGATGAATCCAGACCGCGCACCATCTCCACCGTCGACAGGCGCGACGACATCGAAACGATATCCCGGCGTATTTGTTTGGAAATGGCCGACGGAGGCAAACTATACATGGATTGCCATCTGCAAAAGCCCAGGGCAGCGCCGGTCAGCGTGTGCTTTGACGGGATACTGGACGCCAAGTCCATGCGGGGCAAAATCGGACAGGTCGTTGGCTGTACGGCAAGCTGTGATTGAAGGCATCGAATGCTATGCAGGGAGGCGGGAACTATGTGTGGTCGCTATTATGTTCCGGATGAGGATTCCGCGGCCGATCTGCGCGAGATCATCGAGCAGATCAACCGGCGCGCAAATGCCGGGCCCGTCGTCAAGACCGGCGAGATCGCGCCGTCCGACGTGGCGCCGGTGCTGGCGAACAATCGCAATCTGGCCGCGACGCCCTTTGCCATGCGGTGGGGCTACAGGCTGGGCAATGGAAAGCTGCTCTTCAACGCCCGAAGCGAGACGGCGGATGCGAAGGCGCTCTTTCGGGACGGTATGCGGCATCGTCGGTGCCTTGTGCCCGCGGCGCACTATTTCGAGCGGGAAAAGCGCGGTAAGGACAGGATAAAGTATGCGATTCGGCCGGGCGGGGCCGCTGTCATGTACATGGCCGGGATATACAGACTTGAGAACGGCGCTCCCGTGTTTACGATTCTGACGCGCGAACCGGCCGCCGCCATATCGTTCATCCACGACCGCATGCCGGTCATTCTCCCGAAGGAAGCGGCCGGCGATTGGCTCAACATCCGCTACGACGCGGGAGACGTGCTCGCGGGTGCGGTGCAGGATGTGGAGTGCTGGCTGGCGTAAGTTGCGCTGGGCGGGGTTTCATGTTCGTACCAGTGGCGCGGAGTAGGGGTCATATGGAAAGCCGTCAGGGAAGCGCATTGCCCCTGACGGCTTCGGTCAGTTATGTGCGCTGTTCAAATCCGGAAGGCCGCATACGGTAGTGGGCCCGTGCTCATGCCGCACGCCATTCAGCTTTCCACAAGTGCATCGTGTGCGAGTGGGCTTCTTCCATGTAGGCGTTAAATTCCCGCGCCGTGCGAAAGGTGGGGTGACTCGCAAAATTGTCGTGCTGCGCAGACATATCTGCGCGCACCCATGAAGAACTGCAACTGCTCTTTCATATTCCAAACGGAGGAAAGCGCGGAAAAGCGGAGGCAGGACGGTTCAAAGCCATGGGTGTAAAATCCGGTGTCCCGGACATTTTTCTCCCTGTACCAAGGGGCGTTTTTCATGGCCTCTGGATCGAGATGAAACGAGTGCGCAGCGGCCGTGTTACCCCGGCCCAAAAAGACTGGGTAGAACGATTGAACGGGCAGGGCTATGCAGCGCATATATGTTACGGCTGGGAGCAGGCTTCCAAACTGATATTGAACTATCTTGCCAGGTAGGGATACACAAGACGATCCGAATTTACAGATCTGCATGGTGCTTTGGTGTGAAGTCATGGGAGTATTGTGGGAACTTTGCGTTCACAGAATCCTTGTGGCCAGGAATTCTGGAAAAGCAGAAATAATCGAAAACGAGAAAGCAGGTAAGAAAATCGTGATATCTGTTTTGAAAGGGATGCTGACAGAAAAAACGCGGATGCAATCGTAATAGAGTGTCAAGGAATCGGGCTTTTGGTGAAGGTTCCTCTCAGCGTGTTCTCTGCGCTGCCGGAATTGGGCAATGAGGTGCATTTGTATACTTCCATGATTACATCAAAAACGGACATAACGTCCAGATCGCGGTCAACAGCGAATACATCACGGGTCTGGAGGCATTCTCAGACCGCGGCGACGCAAAGACGTTCCGTCCCATGATGCGAAAACTGGCGGAGACGCATGGAAAGCCCTATGAAGAGTGCGTCGCGGACGCGGGATATGAAAGTCAGGAAAACTACCTGTATCTGGCGCAGAACGGACAGGTTTGTTTCATCAAGCCCACCAACTACGACCAGAAGAAGACAAAGAAATTCAAAAGACAGATCGGTCGGATCGAAAACATGGCCTATTGTCATGACGATGACTGTTTCATCTGTACGCAGGGGCGAAAACTGAAGCTCAGGCGTGAAATGACGGAGCAGCGAAATGGCCAATTTGTAACCACCGCATGGTATCGCTGCGAGGACTGCGCCGGTTGTCCCTGCCGCGCGCAATGCTGTCGGGCAAAAGACCCCAATCAGCCCAAGGAAGTTGTTTTGCAAAGAACCTTCTGGGAAAAGCGCGAACAGGCTGCACGCAATATTTCATCCCAGCGCGGCATTCATCTGCGTCTGTGCCGCTCTATTCAAGTGGAAGGCGCGTTTGCGCTGCTCAAAAACGATTTTGGATTTCGCCGCTTCCTCACCAGAGGCAAAGGCAATATTCGCACGGAACTGTTCTTCCTGGCCCTGGCGTTTGACCTCAAAAAGCTATGGATGAAACGGGAACACAACCGGCTTAAAACGCGAGTGTCTCTCAAAATGGTTTCGTAGTGCTCATAAAAATTGAAAAGCTATCCACATGCGGGTCTGTTCTTCGACAGCCCTGGCTTCTTATACCTCTTTTGGCTTTGGATGCTTGCTTTTTGACGCTATGTTGCCGCTTTTGACGCTATGTTGCCGTTTTTCTCTTGATTTGTTTGCAAAAAGGGCGTGCCGCAGAAATTGCTTTCTGCAACACGCCCTTCACTGTGAAATGACTCAAAAATTGATACAATTCCCGGCTATCGTTTTGCAATAACCCTTTCGTTTTGCATTGGGTGCATTTGGGTGCAAAAATTGGTTCTTGGGTGCAAAAAAAGGCTCGGTGGGTGCAACACCGAGCTTTCGTTTTGCTATTTGCTGTTTCGCCCACGCTTGCCCTGTGTCGGGCTTTAGGAGTCGGTGGGGCGTTTTCCGCGACCGAGTCACAAAAACCCGAACGTGCGGCAAACAGGAGCTTGTGTGGGCAAGACAAAACACTTCCAACAAGATTGCGAAATTGCGTAGGCAGTTTAGATGACGGAGTTATTTCACTAATTATTCTCCCAGAAAGCAACTGCATCATCGATCCAGCCTTCCGCAACCGTTCCCGTACCCAGACCAAAGCCATGACTTAGTCCTTCATAAGCATGGAATTCGGTCGGGATGCCGATAGACTCCATCGCCTGCAGTCTGCGCTGCATGGTGCGCCAGCTGGCGATGCCGTCGTTTGTGCCAACGCAGGCATAGGTCGGAGGATCGAGTTCGCTGTATTCACCATGACCGGTGTATTGCATGATTACAGCGCCCGGACGTGGCAATTCTTCACCGCCAAAGGCCGCAGGACCGTAGGTGCCGAGGTAAGCCGCCATGCGCCCACCTGCACTGCCGCCCCAGATAGAGTAGCACTCTGTGTCCACCTCAAGCTCATCCGCGTGAGCAAAGATGAAGCTGATCGCCCGGGCCAGATCTTCGCAGGCGGTTTGTGCGCCAGGACGGTAAATCAGCGCAAAGGCGTTGTAGCCCTTCTTACTCAGTTCCAGCGCGTGCGGAAAGCTATCGTGCATGGCTCCCACATAGACAAAACCACCTCCGGCGTTACAAACAGCAAACTTAGCTCCCGGTTCACCTTTGAAGAAGAACAGGCCGGTATCGTTCTTTTCAGGATCGGCGGCTTTCTCTTCATCTGTGTAGATATCATAGAAGATCACATCGCCGGATGCGGCCCGATCGTGCATGTAGTTGACGATTTCCACCGTCTTATTGGGATCGATATTGCTGTACCACGTCAGGCGGAGATCCTTCAGCGTTTCGCCGCTGTAATACCCCTCATCCACAGGGAAGATCAGGCGCCCGTAGTCGGCGAATACCGGATCATTGATCACGTCGGCAATCGCACTGTCAACCGTATAGGCAGCATCAGATTCATTGCCGGAATTCCAGAACCAGCACAGGCCATTGTAGGCATATTCCATCATGGCTCTGCTGTCGTGACTGTACCCTTCCTTTACCCGGTAGGCCAGACTTCCTTCGGCTTCATTGTCTGCCATTCGGAAGTGGCCGGATGCGGATGCCGCCATGTTCAGGATTTGCATATTGAAGGCATAATAGGCAAAGTCAGAAGTGCCGGAGCAGGCGAAGATAAAGTAGTCATTCCAGTCATAGCCATAATAATCGACAATGGCATCCATATACCGCGCGTCCGTCGTCAGATTGCCGCTGGAGGGCATGAAGTACCGGAAGTACGGCAGGCAGTGCTCAAAGGTGCGCCATGTGGTAACCGAACCCATCGAGAAACCGCCAAAGCCGCGATGGTCGCGGGAGGCTTCCAGTCCTTCCGGTGTGGTATCCTCTGCATAGGTTGAATACTTGCCTTCCACAGCAGGCATCAGGTCATACAGCAGTTCGTTGTGATACTGGTCGGTCAGCTGAATGGCAAGGCCGTAGTCACCGCTGTCCTCGGGACTGGTGTTATTGTACGTCGGGCACACGATGATCATCGGCTGCATCTTACCGTCTGCGATGGCATGGTCGATGACGTGCTTCAGAGTACTGGGGCGCTCGTCGGTGCCCAGCTGAGTGGTTTCATTCGACCAGCCGCCGTGCATGAAGTAGAACACATTGTAGGTGTTCTCGTCCGAATAGCCGTACGGCAGATAGACCCATGCAGTTTTATTGAGCTGATGGGTCTTTTCTTCATAGGTGAAGGATTCCCATGTGGTGTAATCCAGGCGCACCATCGTTCCTGCCTGTTCGGTGGGCTGCAAGTAAGCCTCCGGGATCTCCTCCAGCGCCGCCGGAATATTGCGCGTGTTCGGCACGAAATCTTCAGCTCCTTGTGCCATGGCGCTGCATGCGGTCATGCACAGCGCAAAGATCAGCATTGTGATCATGAGTCGTTTCATCGTCTTTTTCCTTTCCTGAGTACGCCTCCAAGCAGATGTCCCAGCAGCAGAAACAACGCCATAACAGCCAGATAATCCGCAAAGAAGCAGATCAGAGATTCCTCGTAATCAAAGAAAGCAAACTGGATCTGCATAAACATGTAACCCGGCAGCTGACGCTTGACAAATGCATACATGCCGTACAGCGCGGCCAGCCATACCGCAATGCGCAGCATGCTGAAAGCGACCGGGCTGAATCTCTGTTTCATTCTTGCTGTCAATGCATTCATGTGAAAGCCTGCATGCACGCACATGAACGTGAAGCACCAGTAAGCGCAGGTCATGTGTATGCTGCGTGCAACAGAGCGGCGCAGAAGCGCAGGCACAGCGTCCGGCAGATGGCGTGCCATGGAAATGCCGCTGACTGCCTGCAGAATCATCAGTGCAATCAGAGCGAAATCCAGCACAAGCGTCACTGCCCTCATCGCAGTGTATTTACCATGCAGCAGATTCCTGTACCATTTCCAGTTCAGTCCCTGATGCACGATGACGAGCAGCAGCATGCTTACCCCCAGCCATTCATGGGTTGCTCTGCCGATCAGTTCAAACGCCATCAGCAGCGGCAGTACGATGATCATGAGCATATCCACGATATGGCGAATCATCTTCTTTTCAATCATATCAGTATCCAAGCTCAGAGAGCCATGTGTCTACGTCTGCGCCTGCTTCCAGCACATCCCATTCGCTGACGGAAAAGCCGTCATGGATCACCGTTGCGTCAGGTTCCAGTTCTTCAATTGTGCCGATGGTGCCGGAAAAACGGCTGCCGTTGTGCGTGCAGAAGGGAATCACGGTTTTGCCGGGCAGATCATACATATCAAAGAAGGTATACATGACCTGAGGCAGATCATACCACCACAGCGGATAGCCGACAAAGATCGTATTGTACTGATCGATATTTTCAATGGAATTCAGGATAGCCGGGCGGGTGTTTTCATCCTGTTCCACCAATGCAAAATCAATCAGATCCATGATGCCTGCCGGGTAAGCGACGTCAGTGTCGATGGAAAACAGATCCGCACCCGTTTTCTGCTGAATCATGGAAGCCAGCACGGACACCTTGCCCATGGGCGCGCCATGATATTCCACTACGCTGGCAGAAGAAACGGCGTCTACTTCACTGTTATCGGCCACCGCAAAACAGACGATAAGCGTATCGGCAGGCGTTTCAGCGGTCTGGGCGCACGCAATGCCTGCAGTTAAAAGCAATGCTGATGCAAGCAGCGTACAAATCAGTTTTTTCATGATCATTCATCCTTTTCATTTGGTTTTACAAATCTGGTAATCAGCACGCTGATCTCAAACAGAATCAGCATGGGAATACCCAGCAGCAACTGGGATACAACGTCCGGCGGCGTCAGGATGGCGGCCACAACTGCGATTCCCAGAATGACATACTTGCGTTTGGCTGCCAGCATCTTATGATCGGTCAGATTGACCTTCGTGGTCATGTAGAGAATCACAGGCAACTCAAATGCAATGCCGAAAGGCACCACAAAGCCAAACAGAAATCCGATATATTTATCGACCGAAAGCATGGGAACTGCCACATTCTCAGCGGCAATCAAAAAGAAATCGACCGCCAGCATATACACTGCGCCATAACAGAACATGATTCCTGCCAAAAACAGCAAAAGAGCCACAAAGAAAAGCAGCCTGAACAGCCTCTTTTCATGGGCGAACAGCGCAGGTTTTATGAAACTCCATATTTGCCAGATGATCACCGGGCTTGCAGATGCGATAGCGGCGATGAGCGCCACCTTCATCTTGGTCAGAAGCGCTTCGGATACGGCAGTATAGATCACTTCAATGCCACGCGCCCGGATGGGATCCAGCATCAGATTCATGAGCACATCACCGGCCAGATAGAAGACCAGCACAAATGCAATTTTACGGTTTCTCCGGCGGACTTCAGATCGGACGAAATATCCGCATCCTTAAAAGTATCCTCCAGTTCCGTTTTTGTGTCCTTGAATTCCTTTGTCATTTCATCCCAGCCGGTTTCTTTCTTCACATCGCTGATCAGCTTCCGGATGCCTTTCACCAGCCGTGCCAGCCAGCGTGCTACCTTGGGCAGATCTTTGGGGCCGACGATCAGGAATGCCACCATCAGCACCACAATAAGCTCTGCAAAGCCAATGTTGAACATTCCTGTCGCCTCCTGTCCGTCATTCTTATTCGCCCTGGTTTAGTCCCCAGCGCTCTTCCATTGCTTCAATGATTGCGCGATTTTCCTCTTCGTTACCGCCCATGCCCTGGAAATAGGGTGCATTTCTGTTGAGGGCGTTCAGCTTCGCCATTTCGTCAGCAGTCAGTTCAAAGTCGAATACATTGGCGTTTTCCTGAATGTGCGTCTCGTTGATGGAACCGGGAATGCACACATGACCGGACTGCAGATGCCAGCGGATGATGACCTGTACGGGCAGTTTGCCATGGGCAGAAGCGATCTCCTGCACTTCAGGAAGCTCCAGGAAGGTGTGGGCGTTTCCTCGTCCGCCCAGCGGGAACCAGCTTTCGAGAACCGTGCCGTACTTGCTGATATACTCCATCATGGTGCCCTGCTGATTGTACAGGTGGGTTTCCACCTGCTGCACGGCGGGCTTGATGGTGGCAACGGCCATGATTTCCTCGATCTGCGCCGCGCTGAAGTTGGAAATGCCGATGGCACGCAGCTTGCCGGCAGCCACAGCCTCTTCCATCGCCTTATAGCCTCCGATGTAATCACCCATGGGCTGATGCAGCAGCAACAGATCGATGTACTCCAGTCCCAGCTTCTCCAGCGCCGCGTCAATACCGCCGGCATTGTAACCACCCATGGGCCACAGCTTGGTGGTCACAAAAATCTCTTCACGGGTAACGATGCCCTCTTCAATGGCGCGCTTGATGCCCCGGCCCACGGCAGCCTCGTTGTTATAGGCGCTGGCAGTATCGATGAGGCGATGTCCTGCCTTCAGCGCCCAGTAGGCAGAGTTTTCGGCCTGTTCATTGCTCAGACCAAATGTACCGAGGCCAAGCACCGGCATTTCGATACCGTTATTGAGCAGGACCGTGCGTCTGGCAAAATCAAAGGGATTGGCAGCGACCGCAGCAACGCCTGCTGCTTCACCTTCAGCCTTTGCGGGAACCAGTACGGAAGGACCAAAGAAGCTGACGGCGGCCAGACCGGCTGCGCCCGCAAGCGCTCCTTTAAGAAACTGGCGACGGGTCATGCCTTTGTTTTCGTTCATCGTGAATTCTCCTTTCAGATCAATGTAATTGTAATGCCGGTTTCCGCTGTATATACAGCAAAGAGCAAACAAGCTCAATAAACCATGTACAGCATAACAGCATTTCGCCTCAGGCAGAAGTCTCGATTTGTTCATCAGTATATACCCTGGGGTTATAAGTCGAGTACAGCCTTTGCCTCCAGCAGAAAACGTTCAACAGCCTGCGACGGTTTTACTGCATGGAATAAACCAAAGGACACATGACAATCCCAATCGACCGGTATGACCCTAATCAGCGGATTGATCTGAAACCAGTATGGAATGGTCATCATCAGGTCGCCGGTTCTTTCGCACTGTTCAAACATCTGCGACGAAAGAAAATCAAAATCGACAATCTGTGTTTGCCGGTGGTCTTTCAAAAGCCGGTCGCGCAGCGCATCCACCTCGCTGTTCCATCCGCGCCGGATGAGCATCAGCCGCTTTCCGTACAGATCATGCAGCGAAAGTTTTTCCTTCCGGGAAAGCGGATGGGTTACAGGAACAGCGCAGCACAGGGGCTCGCGGCTCAGCTCCATGGCGATGCAGCCTCTGGATTTGAGAAAATCATCGTCAAAGACCCCGGGAACAATATCGATATGCCGCCCCAGATGCCCCAGTATTTCCCGGGCGTTCTCGGGAGTGTTTTCAAAGGTCACAAATTCAAAACGGATATCCGGGCAGCGTTGGTGAATCCGAGGCCACAATTCCTTCAGAAAATGGCTGGGCGTCATGGCGGATGTGCCGATGCGGATCTGCATCTCATCCTGTTTCGCAGCCCTTTGGACATTCCGCGCCGCCTTTTGGCAATACTCTACAATGTACTGAGCATCCTGATAGAACACCTTTCCCGCTTCCGTCCGATGCAAGCCCCGATGGGTGCGAATAAAGAGCATAACGCCCAGGCTGCCCTCGAGCAGGTTGATCTGCTTGATGACAGCCATAGGCGTTATGTACATTTCTTCCGCTGCCTTGCTGAAGCTCCCGGCATCCGCAACGCGCAGAAAGGTATCCAGTTGAGGATTGTACAGATCACTCATTCTCCATGAATCCTCCGAGCCACTCAGCAACCTGAGTCTCACAGTCCGTTACGGCATTTCTGGAGATAGAAAGGCCGTTTTCATACACAAGCGCTTCCGGCTGAAGTTCGGCGATGGTATTCAGAGCGCCGGAAAAACCGCTGCCGCCGTGTACCGTAAAGGGCATGATCTCCTTGCCAGAGAGGTCATAGCTTTCAAGAAAACTGTACAGCGGCATGGGCAGATCGTACCACCAGTTGGGGAAACCCAGGAAAATCCGGTCGTACTGCTCAAGGTTTTCAACAGTGCCAACAAGAACCGGACGTGCGTTGGCGTCCTGTTCATCGGCGGCAGCATCCAGCAGCGCATCATGCTCCAGAGGATACTGGTGCTCCGTTTCAATTCGCCACAGGTCTGCGTCGGTCGCATCCGCGATCAGATGGGCAACGTATTCCACATTGCCGTAACGCACATCATTTTTGACCAGCACGCTCGCACCGGCAACAGCATCCACGCCGTTCAAATCCACATTCTCTGGAACTGAGAAATAGACCACCAGCGCAGTGGACGGGGTTTCTTCAGCGATGGATGGAACCGTCATAAACAAAAGTATCATCAGCAGGCAAATAAATCTTGTCATACTCATTCTCCTTGAATAGCCTTCTTCGCCGCTTCCTCGCGCTGTTTGCAGATATCGACCCACTTGGGAATCTTGCTCAGCGTTTCGTTGAGTTCCGTCATCGCGCCGGGGATATCGATCTTCTGCGGACACATCTGCGCGCAGGCTCCGCAGCCAATGCAGGCAGAGGGCTGTTTGTCGGCGGGCAACCCTTCCAGACGCATGGCGATGTTGATGACCGGAGAGAATCGAAGCTCACTGCAAGTAGCCATCATCAGCGGGATATCAAGTCCCATCGGGCAATGATCGGTGCAATAGCGGCATGCCGTACAGGGAACGGAATTCTTCATGCCATCGGCAATGGTCATCAACGCGCCGATCTCTTGATCGTTCAGAGGCCTGCGTTCCTCAAAAGTCAGGACATTTTCC
>OMNT01002321.1_pt1 | contig 15480 bp, 10 predicted proteins | sample 1672551 | NCBI WGS metagenome assembly OMNT01 (sample SAMEA3136698, study PRJEB25190) | human gut metagenome
AGCGAGGGGCCCGCCCGCATCCTCGCCACCATCGGCGGCGACGAGCCCGCCTGGTACGACGCGGTGATCGAGCAGGTCTCCCTCACCGAGGAGGACCCCAACCGCAACATGGTCATCCGTATCACCGACCCCGAGCTGCTGGCCGCCACCGGCGGCATCGTGCAGGGCATGAGTGGCAGCCCCATCGTGCAGAACGACCGGCTGGTGGGTGCGGTGACCCACGTTCTGGTGAACGATCCCACCCGGGGATTTGGCATTTTTGCCGAGAACATGCTGTCCAGCGCCGACGCGGCGGCCGCGCGCAAAGCCGCATAAAAAGCCGCTTTGCGTGGATTTAAGCCCGCAAAGCGGCGCGTATGGTGGCGCAGGAGCGAAAAAAGTCTTGCATAAATTGGTAATATATGGTAAAATTGGTTCCGTTAAGGGAAATACACAATTTGGAGGAGAAGAAAAATGGAACCGATCAAATTCCTGATGACGGATACCGGCGCGGGCTGCACCGCTGCCTGCAAGGCGGCCCTGGAGGCCAAGGGCGTGGAGGTGCACGTGTGCGAGAAGAACGGCGCGGCGGCGCTGGACGCGCTGCCCGGCGCGCTGGGCTATCTGGTGCCGGTGACGCTGATTTTGTCGGCGCTGTTCACCGCCGGATACCTGTTCCCGCCGGTGATCTCCGCCTTCTTCCCCGGCCATGATACCGAGGGACTGGACCTGTCCCCCATCCGCGAGCCTGCGGGCATCGTGGTGCCGCTGGTGATCTTCGCGGCCATCTGCGGACTGATGGGTCTGTTCCCCAACGGCGTACTCTCGGTGATGCAGTCCATCGCCGGGGCCATCGCGTAAGGGAGGTGCTGACATGAACGGAATTCTGCTTTGTCTGCCGGTGTTCCTGCCCATCGCGGCAGGTCTGGCGGCCTACTTCATCCCCTTCCGCACCGACCGTGGGCGGCACACCCTGTACGGCGTCATCATCGGCGCCACCACCATTCTGGCGTGGCTGGCTATTCTGCAATGTGACGGCTCCAGCTTCACCTTCCTGCGGTTCACCGATTCCCTGCACTTCACCCTGCGCATGGACGGCGCGGCCAAGCTGTTCGCGGGACTATCCGCCTCGCTGTGGCCCTTTACCATGGTATACGCCTGGGACTACATGAAGCATGAGGGCCACAAGCCCATGTTCTGGGCCTTTTTCACGGCATCCTTCGGCGTGACGCTGGGCATCGCCTTCGCCGCCAACATGATGACCATGTACCTGTTCTATGAGCTGCTGACCCTGGCCACCATCCCGCTGGTGATGCACGCTATGACCAAGCAGGCCATCCACGCGGGCGTGAAATACGCCGCCTACTCCATTGCGGGCGCGGCACTGGCCTTTATCGGCATGGTGTTCCTGATCGTCAACGACGCCCAGGAGTTCGTCCCCGGCGGCCATCTGGCGGGCTATACCGGCAATATGGATCTGCTGCTGGGCGTGTTCGTGCTGGCCTTCGTGGGCTGCGGCGTCAAGGCGGCTATCTGGCCCATGCACAGCTGGCTCATCAGCGCCGCCGTGGCGCCCACGCCGGTAACGGCGCTGCTGCACGCGGTGGCGGTCGTCAACGCGGGCGCGTATGCTGTCCTGCGCGTGATTTACTACTCCTTCGGCGCGTCGTTCCTCTACGGGACGTGGGCGCAGACGGTTGCTTTGCTGCTTAGCTGCTTCACGATTCTCTTCGGTTCGACAATGGCGGTTCGCGAGCAGCACTTCAAGCGCCGTCTGGCGTACTCAACCATCTCCAACCTATCCTACATGCTCATGGGCGCGGCGCTGATGACTCCCGACGGCATGACGGGCAGCTTGAGCCATCTGGTGATTCACGGCGTGATTAAGATTACGCTGTTCTACTGCGCGGGCGCGATTCTCATCAAGACCGGCAAGGAGTATGTGCAGGATCTGCGCGGATACAGCAGGATTATGCCTGCAACGTGCGGCATCTTCCTGCTGGGCAGCATTGCGTTGGTCGGCACGCCGCCGCTGGCAGGCTTCGTCAGCAAGTGGAATCTGCTGACCGCCGCGTCCGCCACGGAGCTGCCAATGGGAACCGTCGCGATTGTCTGCCTCATCATCTCCGCCATTCTGACGGCAATTTACCTCTTTACTGCCGCGCTGCCGATGTACTTCCGCCCGCTCAACGCGGATCAGGCGCAATTGGCGGGGCAGAAGCTCGATCCCAGCTGGATGATGCTCTTGCCAATGGGGATTTTGTGCGCGCTGATGATTGGGCTGGGGCTGTGGTCGCAGCCGCTGGTGACATTCCTGCGGAATATTTCCGCCGGTGTGATTTTCTAAGGACAGGAGGAAAGAAAGATGACATCGTGGATTCTGATTTTGCTGACCTTCCTGCCCTTCCTCGCCGCCATCATCGCCTATATGCTTGGCCGCCGGGATGAACGCGCCATGAACGGGTTCGTGAGCATCACGGGTATTGTGATTTTCGCGCTGAGCGTAGTGCTGCTGTTCCTGCCGGAGGGCGAAGTCGCCCTGCCCGGCTTCTGCGGGCTGGGGCTGTACCTGCGTGCGGACGGCTTCCGCGGGCTGTACAGCTGCGTCGCCGCCTTCATGTGGATGATGACGGGGCTGTTTGCGCCGGAATACTTCCAGCATCACGGCAACAAGGCGCGGTACAGCTTCTTCACGCTGATGACGCTCGGTGCGACGCTGGGCGTGTTCCTCTCGGACAACCTCGGCACGACGTTCCTGTTCTTTGAAATCATGTCGTTTGCCAGCTATGCATGGGTCGCGCAGGAGGAAACGCCGGGCGCGCTCCGGGCGGCGGCGACGTACCTTGCGGTGGCGGTCATCGGCGGTCTGACGACGCTGATGGGCTTGTTCCTCTTGCAGCATCAGCTGGGGACACTCGACTTTGCGTCCCTGCGCGCCGCCATGGGGCAGCAGGACGTGACCGTCGCGGTATGGCTGACGCTGGTCGGCTTTGGCGCGAAAGCCGGCCTGTTCCCGCTGCATATCTGGCTGCCGAAAGCGCACCCGGTTGCGCCTGCGCCCGCGTCAGCGCTTTTGTCGGGCATCCTGACCAAATCCGGCGTATTCGGGCTGATTGTGCTGTGTGCGAACCTGATGCAGGGCAACGCCGCGTTCGGCAACGCGCTGATGATTTTCGCCGCAATCACGATGTACCTCGGCGCACTGCTGGCGCTGTTCTCCACCGACCTCAAGCGAACGCTCGCCTGCTCGTCGATGAGCCAAATCGGCTTCATCACGCTGGGGCTGTCGGTGATGGTGCTGCTGGGCGACGAAGGCACGCTGGCGGCGTATGGCAGCGTGATGCACATGCTGAACCACTCGCTCATCAAGCTGACGCTGTTCATCGCGGCGGGCGTGGTGTACATGAACCTGCACGCACTGAATCTTGATGATATCCGCGGCTTCGGGCGCAAAAAGCCGCTGCTGCACATTGCGTTCCTGCTGGGAGCGCTGAGCATTGCGTGCATCCCGCCGCTGGGCAGCGGGTACAACAGCAAGAGCCTGCTGCACGAAGGGCTGCTGGAGCTGATTGGCGAAATGCAGGCAGCTGGCAGCGCGTGGATGGGCTACAAGGCGATTGAGGTACTCTTCCTCATCAGTGGCGGACTGACCGTCGCGTACATGGTGAAGCTGTACATCTGCATTTTCTGGCAGAAGCACCCGACCCGTCAGGCGGAATTCGACGGCATGACGCACTACATGAACGGCACAACCGCGTTTGCGCTGCTGGGCAGTGCGGCGGCGCTCCCCTTCCTGGGCGCACTGCCGGGGCTGCTGCTCACGCCGTTCGGGGCAAAAAGCGCGTCGTTCTTCGGCGTACCCGCGCTGAAGGAAGCGATTGCGTACTTCTCGGCAGAGAACCTGCAGGGCGCGGCGATTTCCATCATCATCGGCGCGGCGGTGTATCTGCTGATTGTCCTGCCGCTGCTGACGCGCAAGGACGAAGGCGGCGTGCGCCTATACGTCAATCGCTGGAACGAGAAGCTCGACTTGGAGAACGCCGTCTACCGTCCGCTGCTGCTGACGCTGCTGCCGCAGGTGCTGACGCTGGTGTTCCGCTTCATTGCGGAGCTGCCGGAAAACCTCGTGATGGCAAGCCGCGCGACCATCTTCCGGATGCGCAAGACGCGCAAGCCCGTGCCAGTCGGCAACCGCTTCACCTACACGCTGGGGCGCGCGCTGAACGCACTGGCGCGGCTGCTTAACCGCACGATTCTGCACCGCCACCCAATGCGCACGGACTTCGAGTATGTGCTGGACGCTTCCTTCCGCGAAATTTCCGGCGGCATCCGCAGCATGAGCGTGAGCATTTCCTTCGGGTTGCTGCTGCTGTGCATTGGGCTGTATGTAACCTGTTTGTATCTGCTGCAATAATCGGCATAATGATTTGCGGAGGCATTTCCGGGCTGCGAACCCTTGTGCAGCCCGGTTTTTGCTGCTAAAACAATGGGTTTTCGCTGTTTTCGATACTTTTCGTCAGCGTTCTTTGGCGGATTTGGGCGTTTTTAGACAAATTGTCGTGGAAGCTGGCGGGAAGCATACTTGTCATTTTCCCATTTCTGTGGTATGATACACAACGGCAATGCAAACAATGATTTTGCATCGCAATCTTTGATTCCGGAGCAGGGCATTCAACGGCATTCCACGAAAGCCCTTTGCAAATAAAAGGAGGATTCCCATGCCTACGACATCTTTTGACAAGGATTCCATCAAGGCATCCATTATCGGCAAGCTGCAGCGCTATAACGGCCGCACCATTGAGGAAGCATCGAATGGGCAGATTTATCGCGCACTTGCTTCCACCGTCCGCGACCAGATCATGCAGAAATGGATGATTTCCCGCGAAGAACGCAAGACGAACAACAACAAGCGTCTATTTTACCTCTCCGTGGAATTTCTGATGGGTCGCAGCCTATACACCAACATCCTGAACCTCGTCTCGCTTGATGCCTACAAGCAAGCGCTGGACGAACTGCACATCGACGTGGACAAGGTGCTTCAGGAAGAGCCTGAACCCGCGCTGGGCAACGGCGGTCTGGGCCGTCTGGCAGCGTGCTTCATGGACTCGCTGGCGTCCCTTGACCTGCCTGCGATGGGCTGCTCCATCCGCTATGAATACGGTCTGTTCCGCCAGAAGATTGTGGACGGTCAGCAGGTCGAGCTGCCGGACTACTGGCTGGGCAACGGCAACGTGTGGGAAATGCCCGTAATGGAGGATGCCTGCGAGGTGCACTTCAACGGTCACGTTGAAATGGGCAACGAGAACGGCCGCACGGTGTTCCGTCACGTCGGCTACAACACGGTCGAGGCTGTCCCCTACGACATGCCGCTGGTGGGCTATGACACCTCCACCGTCAACAGTCTGCGCCTGTGGAGCGCCCGCGCCCCGAAGCGCATTGACCTGAGCGACTTCAACCACGGCCACTATGTGCAGGCGTCGGAGGAAAAGGAACTGGCGGAAGCTATCTCCAACATCCTCTACCCCGAAGACAACCACTACGAAGGCAAGCTGCTCCGCTTGAAGCAGCAGTATTTCTTCACCTCCGCCACCCTCCAGTACATCCTCAAGGACTTCAAGAAGCTCAACGGCACGAACTGGAGCAAGCTGCCGGAGAAGGTCGTCATCCACATCAACGATACGCATCCGGGTCTGGCGATTCCGGAACTGATGCGCCTGCTGATGGACGAAGAAGGCTTGGGCTGGGACGAAGCGCAGCAGATTGTCAGCCGCACGATGGCGTACACCAACCACACCATCATGGCGGAAGCGCTCGAAAAGTGGCCGGAAGATATGGTGAAGAGCCTGCTGCCGCGCATCTATCAGATTCTGGTGGAAATGAACAAGCGTCTCTGCGCGCGCCTGTGGAACTTCTTCCCCGGCGAAGCGGAGCGCGTGGGTCGCATGGCGATTATTGCCTACGGTTACATCCACATGGCGAACCTGTGCGTTGCCATGACGTTCTCCACCAACGGCGTGAGCAAGCTGCACGGCGATATCCTCAAGCAGGAGACGTTCCACGACTTCTACCTCGTTATGCCGGAGAAGTTCAGCGCAATTACCAACGGCATCACGCATCGCCGCTGGCTGATGGCGTGCAACCCGGAACTGACCAAGCTTATCTGCGACACCATCGGCACAGACTGGGTGAAAGATCCGGAACTGCTGCATGACCTTGCGCCCTATGCTGACGACGCGGCGTTCCGCGAGCAGTTTGAGAAGATTAAGCACAATAACAAGGTTCGCCTGTCGAATTTCCTGAAAGAACATCAGGGCGCAATCGTTGACCCGAACTTCATCTTCGACGCACAGTCCAAGCGTCTGCACGAATATAAGCGTCAGATGCTCAACGCTTTGCACATCCTTGTGCTGTACAACCGCATCGTCAATGACCCGAGCTTCACCATGCAGCCGCGTGTGTTCATCTTCGGCTCGAAGGCAGCGCCGGGCTACAACCGCGCCAAGCTGATTATCCGCTTCATCAACGGTCTGTCCGCGCTGATTGCCAAGCACCCGCGCGCCAGCAAGATGCTGCAGGTCGTCTTCCTCGAAAACTACGACGTGTCCAGCGCGCAGCTGCTGATTCCGGCAACCGAAATCTCCGAACAGATTTCCACCGCGTCCAAGGAAGCCAGCGGCACGGGCAACATGAAGTACATGATGAACGGCGCCATCACGATCGGCACGATGGACGGCGCAAACGTCGAGATTTCCGAGCAGGTCGGCATGGATAACATCTACATCTTCGGTATGCGTTCCGACACGGTGCTGGATATGTACCGTGAGCGCAACTACAACCCGATGACCATCTTTGAGACGAATCAGGAACTGCGTCTGGCGTTGACCCAGATGATCGACGGCACCGTGCTGCCGGACGCGCCGAGCGCCCTGCAGGATTTGTATCACAGCCTGCTGATTGGCGACTGGGGCAACATGGCCGATCCGTTCTTCGTCCTGAAAGACTTCGGCTCGTACTCGATGGCGCAGCGCCGCATCGACGCGGATTATGCCGACCGCGACAAGTGGAACCGCATGGCGGTCATCAATACCGCAATGTCCGGTGTTTTCTGCTCCGACCGCACAATTCGCGAGTACAACGACACCATTTGGCATCTTGACCCGCTCAAGCGCAAGGTGTAAACTGCATATTTTCGAGAGCACTGCGGAAAAATATCCATCCGCAGTGCTCCCGGTTCAAAAGTCCGGAGCATTTCGGGCTTTTTTGCCGTGTTTTCGCAATTATTGATGATTGGATGGATGGATATCATGCTGCTGCACGATTCCCACAACGAATTTTATCGCACACCGTCCGGCCCTGCTCCGGCTGGCAGCAATGTTCTGATTCGCCTGCACTGCGACGAAGCGACGAGCGTCGTCCTGCGCACTTGGATGACAGAAGAACTTTGCTACACCATGCTGCCGACCGCTGAGCATGTCTGGGAAGTTGCCATTCCCCTGCCGACCACGCCGGGGCTTTTCTGGTATTACTTCCTGATTTACCGCAAGGACGGCCGCACCATCCGCTATGGCAACCAGCCGGACAAACTTGGCGGCGTCGGTGTCGCGTATGACCACGGCGAGCCGGAATCCTTCCAGATTACGCTCTATGACCCGGCTTACAAGACGCCGGAAGCCTTCCACGGGGCGAATATCTACCAGATTTTCCCCGACCGTTTCCGCCATGCGCCAACAAAAGCCGTTGATGACCGCAAAGACCGCTATGTCCACAAAAACTGGAACGAAGAGCTGTTGGGCGTGGGCGACCTGCGCGGCGGCAAGTATCAGGAACTGGATTTCTACGGCGGCACGCTGACCGGCATTCAGGAGAAGCTGCCCTACCTGAAGGACATGGGCATCAACATTATCTACCTGAACCCGATTTTCCGCGCACGGTCGAATCACCGCTACGACACGGGCGACTACACGCAGGTTGACCCGCTGTGCGGCACGAACACGGAGTTCACCGAACTGTGCGAAGCGGGGAAGAAAGTCGGCATACGCGTGATGCTCGACGGCGTATTTTCCCACACGGGCGAAGACAGCGTGTACTTCAACCACTTCGGGCATTATCCGACGCTCGGCGCCTATCAGGGGCAATCCTCCCCCTACTACGACTGGTACACCTTCAACCACTATCCGGAAGACTACAAGGCATGGTGGGGCATTCTCTCCCTGCCGGAGCTGCGCAAGGACAATCCGGAATACCAGAAGTTCATGTTCCAGCCGCACGAGGGTGTTGTGCCGCGTTGGATTGAGGCGGGCAGCTGCGGCTGGCGGCTGGATGTGGCGGACGAATTGCCGGTGGACTTCCTGCGCAAGCTGCGCGCCGCCGCAAAGGCCGCTGACCCGGAAGCCGTTGTCTTGGGCGAAGTGTGGGAGGACGCGAGCAACAAGGTTGCTTACGGCGAAACGCGCTGCTACTGCGCAGGCGACACGCTCGACAGCGTGATGAACTACCCCGTGCGCGAGGCGATTCTCAACTTTGTGATGGGCAAAACGTCCGCCAGCACCTTTGTGCGCCTGATTCACCATCAGGAGGAAGTTTACCCGGCGCAGTTCCGTTACGCGCTGATGAACCTCGTCGGCAGCCACGACCGCTGCCGTGCGCTGAACATCCTTGCTGGACGCGAATGTCAGGAACTTAGCAAGGCAGATCAGCAGCATGTCCACCTGAACGTGGAAGAGTACGAGTTAGCTGTGAGGCGCTACAAGCTTTGCATCGACCTGCTGTGCGCGCTGCCGGGCTGCGCAACGGTGTACTATGGGGACGAAGTTGGGCTGACCGGCTGCCACGACCCGTGGAATCGCCGCGCCTTCCCGTGGGGGCGCGAAGACAAGTCGCTGCAGAAATACGTCGCGAACAAGCTGCGCCATCGGCAGGAATCCGACCTGCTGCGCCTCGGCTACTGCGACATCGAAGCGCCGGATGATGACACGCTGCTCATTACACGCCGCATGAAGGACGGTCACGACGCGCTTGGGCAGGAAACGACCGTCACGGGCAAGGAAATCATCAAGGTGTGCCGGAAACTGCACTAAAAGGTACAATTGCATAGCAATAGCGCCGCTTGGTTTCATTGCGAAATCAGGCGGCGCCTTTCGTTACTCAATCCCCGCCGGGCGCACAGTCGTCCGCCCTGTCGGCTCCTGCCACACGTCATAGAAGCCAATCAGATTGCCCGGATTCGTCGCCCGATACACCTGCACGGCGCGGCGCAAATCCTCCCGCTCGATGCGGACGCTCAGCCCGCACCCCATCGCCACCGCGCGCGGCGTAATCATCACCGACGCACGAACCCCGTGCTGGCGCAAATCGCGTTCAAACGCCATCACCTGCTGCCGCGAGCGGAACGCCGCAATGCAAAACTCCTCCCTCATCGGTTCTACCGCCTCCTTTTCGCCATTAGAATAATATGAAAAAACGCCCGCCGAGGTTCGCGGACGATGGAGGAAAAGCGTCGATGATTTATCTGGACAATGCCGCGACGAGCTTCCCGAAGCCGCCGGAGGTCATTCGGGCAATGGCGGGCGTAGAGGAGAAGATGGGCGCGAATCCCGGACGCGGCGGGCATCGGCTGGCACTGCGCGCGGGGCGGGTGGTGGAGCACTGCCGGGAGGAAGCCGCACGGCTGCTGGGTGTGCATCATCCGGAGCGGATTCTGTTCACCGCAAACTGCACCGAAGCGCTGAATCTCGCCATTTCCGGCACGCTGCGGCGCGGCGACGAGGTCATCTGCTCCTACGCGGAACACAACGCTGTCATGCGGCTGCTCGACCGCTACGTTTCGCGCGGGGAAATCACGGTGCATATGCTTGCGCCGGATGAACGCGGTATCCTGTCCCCTGCTTCTCTACGCCGCGTCATCAGCCGCAAAACCGCACTGGTGATTATCGCCCACGCCAGCAACGTCACGGGGCTGATTCAGCCGATTGCACAGCTGGGCGCGGTCTGCCGGGAGCGCGGCGTTCCCCTGCTGGTGGATGCGGCGCAGACGGCCGGGATGGCGGACGTTTCGCCAGACGTGCTGTGCGCAGACATGGTGGCAATGCCGGGGCACAAGGGGCTGCTGGGGCCGCAGGGCACGGGACTGCTTGTGCTGGGCTACGGCATGAACCCTGAACCGCTGCTGCTTGGCGGAACCGGCTCGATGAGCGAGAGCGTCCGTCAGCCGGACATGCTGCCCGACCGCTACGAGAGCGGTACGGTGAACCTGCCCGGCATAGCGGGGCTGTACGCGGGGCTGAAGTTCGTGCGGGCGCACCGGGCGGAAATCGAGGAATACGAGCTGGCGCTATGCGATCGCCTGCGTGCGCGGCTGCTGGAGATTCCCGGCGTGCGCATCCTCTGCGACGATGGGCAGGCGCATATGGCAATTACGAGCATTGTCGTGCCGGGGCATGACGGCGGAGCGCTGGCGGATGCGCTGGATGCGGCGGATATTGCCGTACGCGCGGGGCTACACTGCGCGCCGACCGTCCATGCGTGGTTGGGGACGCTGCAAAGCGGCGCGATTCGCTTTTCGCCGGGGCTTTACAACACGGCGCAGGAGATGGACGACACAGCGCTGCTGCTGGCGCGATTATTGCAAGCATAAGAAAATCCCTGCACCGTTTGCGTGATGCAGGGATTTTTCTGAATATGCGGTGAAGCCGCTTACCAAGACAGCACTTCGTGACCCGTATCCGTCACAAGCACCATGATTTCCCACTGCGCCGACGGTTTGCCGTCCGCCGTGAAGATTTCCCATGTGTTGCCCGGATGCGTTCCAACCTCGTCCGTACCCATATTGACCATCGGCTCGATGGTGAAAATCATGCCGGGAGCAAGCGCCATTTCCGTGCCGCGCTTCGTGACGTAGCTGACCCACGGGTCTTCGTGGAATTCCAGCCCGCAGCCGTGGCCGCCGATTTCGCGCACGACGCGGTAGCCGTTCGCGCGGGCATGATCGTTGACCGCCTGCCCGACATCGCCCAAGAAGCCCCACGGCTTCACTTGCGCCAAGCCCAGTTCGACGCACTCCTTCGTCACTTGCACGAGCTTGCGGTTTTCGTCGCTGACGTCGCCGATGCAGTACATGCGGGAGGAATCGGAAAAATAGCCATTCAGAATGGTCGAGCAGTCCACATTGATGATGTCGCCGGATTTCAGCACAACGTGCTTCGACGGGAAGCCGTGGCAGACCTGATCGTTCACCGACGTGCAGACGCTGTACGGGTAGCCCTCGTAGTTCAGCGGTGCGGGAATGCCGCCCATGTCGCGCGTCATGGTGGACACGATGTCGTCGATTTCTGCCGTCGTCATGCCCTCATGAATTTGCTTTCCAATTTCGTCCAGCACGGCAATATTGATTTTGCAGCTTTCCTTGATTTTTTCAATCTGCTCCGGCGTTTTAATCATCTTATGCGTCGGAACGATGTGCCCCTGTGCCGCCAGCGACGCAATCTGCTGGTCAAACGCACAGTGGCAGCTCTTGTACTTGCGGCCGCTCCCGCACCAGCAGGGGTCGTTGCGTCCCGGCAGATGTGGAAACGAGAAAGCAGGGAAATTCATACACTTTCCTTTCTACGATGGCACTCAGCGGTGGTCGCCGAGGAAGAAAATCGCCAGCGTACCGGGGCCGGAGTGGGAGCCAATGACTGGGCCGACATACGTCACCAGAACGCCCGCAATGCCGGGGATTTCCGCCTTGATGATGTCCGCCAGCGCGTTCGCCTCATCCTCGCAATCGCCATGGCTGATGAAAATCATCTGCCCTTCCGGGTTGACGATATGCTCCTTGACGCGGTTGGCAAGGATGCGGATGCTGCGGCGGCGACCCGTCACCTTCTCCACAACTGCCAAATGACCTTCCTCATCAACGTGCATAATCGGCTTGATGCGCACGAGCGAACCAACGACCGCGCTGGTTGCAGACAGGCGGCCGCCGCGATAGAGGAACATCAGGTCATCGACGGTGAACCAGTGAATCAGGTGCTGAATATGCTCCTTGACCCACTTTGCGTTCTCCTCGATGGGCATGCCCTGTTCGCGGTTCTGCAGCGCATAATGCACCAGCAGACCCTCGCCTGCCGACGCGCATCGGCTGTCAATCACGATGATTTTCTGATTCGGGTACTTCGGCGCAAGTTCCTTCGCCGCGTCCGCTGCGGCGGCATAAGTGCCGGACAGTCCGCTGGAGAACGTAATGCAAAGGACATCTTGACCCTCGTCCAGCAGCTTCTGGAAGCATTCCTCCCACGTCGCGGTATTGACGGCGGAGGTCTTAATCACCACGCCGCTGCGGAGCTGACGATAAGTCTCCTTTTTCGCCACTTCCGACGTTCCCGGAACGGAGGAAACGCCATTGATCGTGCAGGAAAGCGACACGATGTGGAAATCATGCTGTGCCTCCACCCAAGACTGCGGCATGTCAGTGGAAGAATCCGTAACAATATAGTACATTTTTGTCCTCCTGATGTGCTTTGGGGGAGCAGCGCCGCCTGCAGGCAGCGTCCACCTTCGCCTGTCTCCGAATCAGGATGTGCAGATTTGGAAACAATGCAGCTCTGCGGTCGCGCAAAAAAGGAGACAGAGGCTCTCACCTCTGCCTCCTGCGCAGACACATCAAATAGAAAAGATGCTCCCAGAGTGACGATGCACTGCATGTTTTTCACCCGCTATTAAAGCAGGTAGGTGTCCTGCCGTCTGCATCTGCCTTCCCCTGGCGTTTTGCAACGGGGGCATGACATAGCCGAACATAGACCCGGACTCCATTTGTTGAAATGTGGGGAAAACCAGCGTGCTGTCAGACACCCCAGGAGCATCTCCCCCTGCCTTTCATTATAAGCAGGAGGAATCGCCGTGTCAAGAGGATTTTGAAATCAAATCAAACGAAATCGCAAACTTCCACGTTTAGAAAGGGAATGTTTGAAAATCAACAGCTTTCTAATGCGGATGCCGTTCCTTCGTTCCTCGCCCACCGCCGCTTAGCGCTGCACACGGCCCGTGCCGGAACCCTTCATCAGGCTCTCGACCTCGGAGACGGAGACGCGGTTGTAGTCGCCCAGAATCGTGTGCTTCAGGCAGGATGCCGCCACAGCAAACTCCAGCGCGGTCTTTTCGTCCGCGTAGGTGTTCAGGCCGTAAATCAGACCGCCGCCGAAGGAGTCGCCGCCGCCCACGCGGTCAACGATATCGGTGATGGCGTACTTACGGGAGAGGAAGAAGTCCTTGCCGTTGTACAGGCAGGCAGACCAGTCATTGTGGTTGGCAGACTTCGACTCACGCAGGGTAATCGCCACGCGCTTGATGTTCGGGTAGGTCTGCATTGCCAGAGACGCAATCGCCTTGTAGTTCTCGATGTTCAGCGCGCCGTCTTCCACGTCACCCTGAGATTCCGCTTTCAGACCCAGAGACTTCTGGAAGTCTTCTTCGTTGGCGATAACGGTGTCAACGTACTTGACCAGCTCGGTCATGACTTCCTTGGCATCCTTGCCGTACTTCCAGAGGTTCTTGCGGTAGTTCAGGTCGCAGGACACATGGATGCCCTTCGCCTTCGCCGCCTTCACCGCTTCCAGAGACAAATCCGCCGCGCCCTGAGAGATGGCAGGCGTGATGCCGGTCAGGTGGAACCACGTCGCACCCTCAAACGCCTTGTCCCAGTCGATGTCGCCGGGCTTGGCTTCCGCGATGGCAGAACCCGCGCGGTCATAGATGACCTTGGAGGGACGCTGCACAGCGCCGGTTTCCAGATAGTAGATGCCCATGCGGCCGTCCTTGCGGACAATCTTGGTGGTATCAACGCCGAAGCCGCGCAGTTCGCGGATGCAGGCATTGCCGACATCGTTGGTGGGCAGCACGGTCACGAACGCGGTTTCCATGCCGTAGTTCGCCAGAGAAACAGACACGTTCGCCTCGCCGCCGCCGAAGGTCGCTTCAAGGGAGGGAGACTGGAACAGGCGCTCATACGCCGGGGACTTGAGGCGAAGCATGATTTCGCCGAACGTTACAACCTTAGCCATTGGATTTTTCCTCCTAATTTTATACTGGCAAATGATGCCTATGAATTACTTCTGCACCAGATGGAACGCGAAGCCGCCGATTTCGTCTTCCAGATAGATGGCGATCAGCTTGCCGTTCTTCACCACAGCGCTGTCCTCAATGAACTTGAAGCCACGCTGTTCCAGATGCCACTTCGCGCGCGGGACGCTGTTCGTACCGATAGCGATGTGGCCGTTCGTGCCGCGGCCCTGCTTCTTCATCAGCTCGTAGCCCGTGCCGACGAAGTTGGAGGAGTTGCCTTCCTTGATGGGCCAGCCCATGAGTGCGGAAATCTTCTTCGCCGTCTCCATGGAGCTCTCCGCGTCGGGGCAGTTCAGGCCGATGTGGCGTACTTCAAAGCCGAGCATCTTGTCCACCGCAGAGCGGGTCAGGTCAGTGATGCGCTGCCAGTCCTTCGCAGCCACCGCGTCCTTCGGCACCATCCAGGAGCCGCCGCAGCAGAGAATCTTGTCGAACGCGAGGTAGTCGAGCATGTTGTTCTCGTTGATGCCGCCCGTGGGCATGAACTTCATGTCCGGGTACACCGGCGCCATCGACTTGATGAGCTTCAGGCCGCCGACCGCTTCCGCCGGGAACAGCTTGACAGCCTTCAGGCCGTACTGAATCGCAATCTGCACATCAGACGGATTCGCCGTGCCAGGGCAGACAGGGATGCCCTTCTCCACGCAGTACTTCACCACGTCAGGAGACAGACCAGGGGACACAATCGCCGCCGCGCCAGCATTCACCGCACGGTCGACCTGCTCCGTCGTCAGCACCGTGCCCGCGCACAGCAGCACATCGGGCATGGCTTCATGCACGCGGCGGATGGCTTCCTCCGCAGCCGCCGTGCGGAAAGTGATTTCCGCCACCGGCAGACCGCCGTCAGACAGCGCCTTGCACAGCGGCACAGCGTCGTCCGCATCATTAACAGCAATGACCGGCACGAGGCCAGCCAAAGACAGCTTCTCCAAAAATTCCATGACACATCGTCCTTTCTCTCTGGTCTTACGCGTGCTTGTAAGCGTTTACAAGCGGTCATGCGGATGAAGGAAGTCTTGCTTCCCTATCCACTTGACGCACACGAACTGAACCAGTATCATCATACAACGTTTTCTGTCTTCCGTCAAGGGAAAATGCAGCATTTTGCACATTTTTCGCGGAAAAAACGCGTAGACGGGGCGAAAGGGCGCGTCAGGAGCATCTTGCGAAATAACGCCAAGCATGGTATAATAAAATCAGCATCATAAGAATTAAGGAGCATATCACATGAAAATCAAATTTTGCGGCATCCGGCGAATGGAAGATGTGGCATTTTGCAATACGTTAAAGCCGGATTATATGGGCATGATCCTGTCAGAGGGCTTTCGCCGCACTGTGCCTCTGGAAACCGCCAGAAAGCTTTCTGAGAGCAGGAAGCCTGGCATTGCGGCGGTCGGTGTG
>OMNT01002330.1_pt1 | contig 15434 bp, 15 predicted proteins | sample 1672551 | NCBI WGS metagenome assembly OMNT01 (sample SAMEA3136698, study PRJEB25190) | human gut metagenome
TTCTCGTAAATGCACTCCCGGTCCAGCCATTTATTAAAGGAACCGCAATGGTTAAACACGCCGTCCAGGATCACCTTCATCCCCCGACTGTGCGCTTCCCCGATCAGCCGGATCAGAAGCTGGTTGCTCGCCTCCAGATTCTCTTTATCCGTTACCCTCTGAATATATTTGGTCGCCTGCGCATTATCCCAGCATCCTTCCGGAAGCACCGAACCGCCGTCTTTTACAATTTTTCCATAATGAGGGTCTACATAATCATAATCCTGGATATCATATTTATGATTCGAGGGCGATACGAAAATCGGATTAAAATAAATCACATCCACGCCCAGCTCCTGCAAATAGTCCATTTTGTCCAGAACGCCCTGTAAGTCACCGCCGTAAAATTCCCGGATAGCCATGCTGGCGGCCGGATATTTATTCCAGTCCTTTACCTGTACCGTTGTATCCCCGATATAAAAATATTCTCTGTCCTCTACCGTGTTTGTCGGATCTCCGTTAAAAAAACGATCGACCAGAATCTGATACATCACGGCTCCCTTCGCCCAGGCAGGCGTCTTAAACCCCGGCGCAATAGCAAAAGCGTAGTATTCCTGAAGATTTTCGGATACCCCTTTCTTATTATAAAAATAACGGTTTTCCCCTGCGCACACTTCAAAATAATAACGGACGATTTCCTCACCCATAACGATCTCCGTCCGGTAATAGTCAAAATCCCCTTCCGTCTTTTCGAACTCCATCAAAATCCGGTTCGAGCCACTGATCCAACACACGTAGTCCACGTTATTTTTCCCGGTTCGAAAACGAATCGTCACTTTTTCTCCGGTTTCCGGCTCCATCGGGCTTACATAATTTTCCGTCTCATCACTGAACAATGCGCTTGGGCAAAAAACCGGCCGCATCCGCATCGCATAAATCTCTGCTTTTTTTAAATATTCAATATCTGCTGTCCCAGGCTTCATACTTTCTGTCTCTCTTTCCTGATATTCTTATTCTGATTGTATAACAATTTTTCTCTTCCTACAACAAAAAAATGTATCGTCTCATTTCCATATAAAGGAAGGATAGTAAAAGAGACGGCCTTTCGGTCGCCTCTTTTCGGAGAAGGTATTTCTCTTATGGGGTGTAGCAAAAACTATATAATGTATTGGGGGGTTTTACGATGTTTATTATAGCATCACTTCCCAAAGAAGTGTGCACAAACTTCACAAATTTCACCTTTCATTTTTGTGCATTTCCTACATATTTCGTCAAATTTCGCCCTGCCAGGTTCTGCATCTTTTCATCTGAAATCCGCCCTTACTCTGTCTCCTGAAACAGTTCCTCAAATGCTTCTCTTCCTATCTTTTCCTCTTTGACCAGAAGCTCTGCGCACCGATGAAGTACCCCCATATGTTCCTCAATCAGAGTTTTTGCCTTTGCATAGCATTCATCCACAATACGCTTCACTTCTTCATCAATCAGCGTCTGCATATTTTCGCCATATTTTCTGGCATGACCCAGATCGCGGCCGATAAACACCTCGTCGTCACTTCCGTAATCGACCGTTCCCACTTTCTCCGACATTCCGTACCTGGTCACCATCGCCCGCGCGATCTCGGTAGACTGCCTGATATCCTGAGACGCTCCTGTCGTCACATCCCCAATCACCAGCTCCTCTGCAACTCTTCCTCCAAAGCCTACGATGATATCCTGAAGCATCTTCCCTTTGGTAAGAAACATCTCATCCTTTGCCGGCAGCGGCATCGTATAGCCCGCCGCTCCCATACCGGTAGGAATAATAGAGATCGTGTGCACCGGCCCTACATCCGGCAGCACATGAAACAAAATCGCATGCCCCGCCTCATGGTACGCCGTAATGCGCTTCTCCCTGTCAGAAATGACCTTGCTCTTTTTCTCAGCGCCAATGCCTACTTTTACAAAAGCCTGCCGAATATCTTTCTGCACGATATAAGCTCTTCCCTCTTTCGCCGCCTGGATTGCCGCCTCATTCATCAGATTTTCCAGATCAGCTCCCGTAAAGCCTGCCGTCGTCTGCGCAATCTCCTCCAGATTCACATCGTCTCCCAGAGGCTTTCCTTTCGTGTGAACCTGAAGAATTCCCAGTCTGCCTTTCACATCCGGCTTTCCGACGCCGATTTTCCGGTCGAAACGCCCCGGACGCAGAATCGCCGGATCGAGAATATCCACACGGTTTGTCGCCGCCATCACGATAATTCCCTCGTTCACTCCAAAGCCGTCCATCTCTACCAGCATCTGATTCAGGGTCTGTTCCCTCTCGTCATGGCCGCCGCCCATTCCGCTTCCACGCCGTCTGGCCACAGCGTCGATCTCGTCGATAAATACGATACACGGCGCATTTTTCTTCGCTTCCGCAAACAGATCGCGCACACGGGAGGCGCCCACGCCCACAAACATTTCGACAAAATCAGAACCCGAAATGCTGAAAAACGGAACGCCGGCTTCTCCGGCTACCGCCTTTGCCAGAAGGGTCTTGCCCGTTCCCGGAGGCCCCACCAGAAGAAGCCCTTTGGGAATACGCGCGCCTACCTGAAGATACTTTTTCGGCTCTCTCAGAAAATCTACGATCTCCTCCAGCTCCTCCTTTTCCTCTTCCAGTCCGGCTACGTTTTTAAAGCTGATCTTTTTTGTATCCGGAAGAATCAAAGTCGCGCGGCTCTTCCCGAAATTCATCATTTTATTGTTTCCGCCATTCGCCTGACGGTTCATGAAAATCAGAAGAAACATAAAGACCGCCGCCATCAAAAGCATTGGCAAAACAGTCGTCATAAAGACGCTTTCCCGTTCAATATCATACATATAATTCGGGACGTCCTTTTCCAGAAGCATCTCCTGAACTTCCTTTACATCCGCCACATTCATCTTCCGGACTTCCGGGCTTTCTGAAAAATAGATCCAGATCTGCCCGGTAGGCACCTTGTCATTCGGGTGAATATCGACTCTCTCCACGATCCCTTCTTCGACCGCCGTCTCAAATTCACGATACGTATACGTCTCCTTCGTGTCAAATCCATTCCGGAAAATAAACACAAACAGCAACACTGCCGCCATAATCAGAAAATAAAATCTGACTCCTTTCGAAGCATTATTCAATGTACAAATCCCCTTCCTTTTTAAACTTCTACCACTCCAATATATGGCAGATTTCTGTATTTTTGCGCATAATCAAGTCCATAACCAACCACAAACTCATCCGGAATCTCAAACCCCACATAATCCACCTTCACCCTGGCCACCCGTCTGTCCGGCTTATCCAGAAGCGTACACAGCCGAAGGCTTGCCGGATTCCTCTTGCTTAGAATTTCCATCAGATAGCTTAAGGTTCGTCCGGAATCAATAATATCCTCTATCACTATGACGTCCTTTCCTTCCAGCGTCTCATCCAGATCTTTGGCGATCCTCACCACGCCGCTGGACTTCGTACCGTCTCCATAGCTGCTCACGGACATGAAGTCCATAGATACCGGAACCGTAATGCGCTTCGCCAGTTCACAGGTAAAAAACACGCTGCCTTTCAGGATGCAGATCAAATGCACGCTTTTTCCCGCGTAATCCTCACTGATCCTCTTTCCCATTTCCGCAATTTTCTCATTCACTTTCTCCTCCGACAATAATACTCGAATCCTGTTCTCCACGATTTGTCTCCTCCCTGACCTGTATTTTTAGAATTGTTTTTGTATCCTGCGTAACCCTGCACTGCTCACTGATCCGGTGTCCCACAATCCAGAGAATGTGGCTCTCATCCGCCAGCAGAAGAACCTTATCCCGCTCCTCTTTTAAAATCTTCTCATTAATAAAATACTTTTTCAGCTTGCTGTGCCTGCCCTCCGCAATAAAATAGTCCCCGCTCCTGCGGCTCCGTAATTGAATCGTATTTTTTATTGTATCATAATCTAGCCATTTCGTATACTTTTTTTGCGGAATTATTTGACCATTTCCTGGCTCCAGGCTTGTCTTTATCCGATATTTTCCCCATTGGGACTCTCCCGGTACCAAAAGCTCCACTTCCTCTGTGATCTTTTGCGGCGGCTCTCCTTCTCCCAGCACCAGATAATCTCCGGTACGCCTGGCCGTCCTTCCTCCCGGAAGCATCATCCTTCTTCCGGACTGTCCCGCCGCCAGCTTCTTCATCTCGTCCAGATGCACGGCCCCGACGTCTTTCAAGCCCATCCCCAGACGCTCCATACACACGCGTAAGATATATTCCTGCATGACTTCCTCTTCCCGCAGAAGCTCTTTTCCCTCAATCCATACCTCCTGCTTCCTCACGCTGGAAATTTTCTCAGCCTTTTTCTTCGCTTCCTTTTCCAGATATTCCCATGCCCGGCCAAGACGTTCGCCCGCCTGGGCGATATGAACGCGCGCCCGCACATTCAACCCGTTTTCCATCTCCGGCAAAATCCGATGCCGCAGCCGGTTTCTCGTATATTCATCGGTAAGATTCGTACTGTCTGTGCAGTAATCCTGCCCCTGCTTTTTCAGATATGCCTCGATCTCCTGCCTGGAAACGCCCAAAAGCGGACGAATGATGTTTCCGTTTACCGGCCTTATGCCGCACAAGCCTTGCAACCCCGACCCCCGCACCAGATTCCACAGAATCGTCTCCGCCTGATCATCCTGGTTATGCGCCACGGCAATCTTTGCATGTTCCCTTCCTTTGCACGCCTCCGCAAACGCCTCATATCTGCACTTTCTCGCAGCCTCTTCCAGCGTCAGCTTCTCCCCCGCCGCCCTTTTAGGTACGTCAAAGGCAGCCATGTGAAAAGAAATCCCCCATTTTTTGCACAACTGTTTTGTAAACGCCGCATCCTTCAGGCTTTCCTCTCCCCGAATCCCATGTTCCACATGCACTGCTTCCAGAAAGAAATCTGCTTCTTTTTGGAACTCTTTCAGCATAAAAAGCAGGCATACCGAGTCCGCTCCTCCCGAAATGCCTGCCACAACATAGTCGCCTGTTTCTATCATATGATGTTTCCTGATATACTTCGATACTTTCTCTTCCATCTGCCTGTTTCCCGATCCTGCTTCTATCGTTTTACTGCTTATCACTATCTATTAGAATCAAAAGATGCCATACGGATTGCTCCGCACTTCGTGCTTCCACAATCCTGGCATCTACTATATAGAATCTGACAGGAAATTGCAAGAATAAATCCGCCGAAACATATCTCAGCTTTTCCAAAGCCCCCCCACCAGCACCGTCATATCGTCCTTTGCAAGACATTTCTGATACAGCAAAACCTGCGTCAGAATCTCGCGTGCCATCTCCTGTGCATTTCTTGTCTTTTGCCTCAGGATAATCTCCTGTAAAATTTCCTCTGCCCTCGGATGCGGCAGGGCGTCCAGCACCCCGTCGGAAACCATGACTACGAAATCTCCCGGCTCCATCTTCTTTCTGGCGCTCTCATAGTCCAGCTTTTGCAGAAAGCCAATCGGCAGGCTGGTGGAAGACACGGCTTCCACCCAGTCCTTTCGCTTAAAAAAAGTCGTGGAGGCGCCGATTTTCAAAAGCTCGCACTCTCCGGTATAAAGGTCCACCATGCACAAGTCTACGGTGGAAAACATCTGATCATGATTTTGCAGCGTCATGGTGGAATGAATCATACGCACAGCCGTTTCCTTCGTAAACCCCGCATCCAGAAACTGTTCCAGAAGCTCGATCACCGTTTCGCTCTCCCGGCAAGCACAGCTTCCCGATCCCATCCCATCCGACAGGCTCATAATCATCTGTCCGTTCTCCCTCCGGAACATAGAAAAGTTATCCCCGGATACCAGCTCGCCTTCCTTTGTAACCTTAGCCACCCCGTTTGTCATTCGGTAGCCCGGCTGCGCCGTAAAGAGCACGGTACTGTACTCCCGGTTGATGATCGTCCGGCTGTCCGGATCGGGAACCATTTTCCGGCTGCACACCTCGGAAACGATTCCTGCAATCTCTCTCGTAGCAATACATCTTCCCTTCCTGGCCGTACGCATGGTAATAAAAATCTCCAGCCTGTCCGCATCTTTCCTGGTATCCCACATTTCCCGCATGATGATCCCATGCATCCGCAGTTTAATATCCATCTGTTTTTCCAGCCCCGCATCTACCGGACGCACATCATACGTCAGACTTGCCGCCGCCTCCATGATCGCCGCCGTCCCGTAAAGCTGCTCTGCAACCGCTTCCCGGTTCTCCAGAAGCCGGTTGCTCCACATCAGGTTCAGCTTTGCGACGCGGAAACTTTCTCTCAACGCCAACGCAAAGCTTGTCCCCTGTGAACAAATCTCCATGAAAGAAGACTGTTCTCCGGCGCCCTCCTCCTCGATCGTATGAAGAAGCTCATATGCCTCCCGGTAAGTCCTGCCGCTGTTCTTCTCCCAGCAATATTCCCATCCGGGACAATACCTGCACACCTTTCTCTGGGCTTCACAAAAAATTTCCTGCATATCGTCCTCGGAAAAACTCTCTTTCTTACTTGGCATGTTCCGAAACGTATCCGCAAGCTGCACAAAAGACTCGGCATACCGTCCCATCCGTTCCCGTCCGGGCTCGCAGGCTTCCAGCACCTGCTCCTCCCGGTATCTCTCTCCCAATATCATCTTTACAACATCCCACATGACCCACAAGACACTCACAATCAGGACTGCCATCACAAATTCACCCATTTTATGTAACCTCCCGTAAAGAGCAGTATACACAAAGACAGACGGGATTTTTGTCAAAAAAGTATCATGATTTCCACAAATTTATCGACAGAAAAGGACATCGAAAATGCCTTTCCTTTTCGACGTCCTTCTTTACTTCTCCGGTTTCAGTAAGATTTCGTCCGGATATACCAGGCCCAGCTTGTCCCTGGCGACCCCTTCCACATATTCATCGGTCTTCATATATTCCTCCAGACCGGCTATCTCTTCCGTACGCTTATTTTCTTCCTGAATCTGTTTCTCCAGTTTCGTTTTCTGTTCCTGATATGCTGCATTTTTGGCCTTTAGCGAATGGCTCTGGATCGTGAGGCTTACCAGCAAAACGGCTACAATGGCAGTAATACATAACACAGCGCCGCGGTTTCCTTTGCTTCTGCGCCTTTTTCTCTTATCCATAAAATGACCTTCCTTATTGATTTCTTTCTTTTTTTACGAATAATGTCATTTTAATCTCTTTTATCCTCTTTTTCAATACCTTTTTGGGCTTTTTTGTTCCTTTACGCATTTTTTTGGCGAAGAATGCCAGCGGACGCCCTATGATCTTCAGGAACTTGCCAACAACCTTTTTCAAAAATCGTAAAACCCCGGATACTGCCTTTAAAACAGGGCGGCTGGCGCTGAGCTGGTACAATACCATTCCCATCATCATGGCACACAGAGAAAACCCACGGACCACGCCGCTGTTTTTCAGGAAAATCACCCCAAACGCAAGGATTCCGGCGCCGCTCCAGTATATAAAATCTTCAAGGGCAAGCAGAAGGCTGCCATGTATAAATACACGCCGCACCGCGCGCAGCAAATCATATCCAAACATCAGCAGAACCCCGGTAGACGTACAGATCAGAAAAAACATGATTTCGCTCTGGATTGTCTGGCTCATATCCTATTTAAACAGCCTTCCCAGCACAGACTCCTTTTTCTGGCTGCGCCCGCCGTCCGAGTAAACCAGGCTGTCAACTTTCCCGTCAATGTCTACTTCGCCCTTCTCCAGAGTAAGCCTGCTGATGTGAAGCTCTCTTCCTTTGATCGTCAGCATCCCCTGCTCAGTTTCCAGAAAAATCTCCTTCTCGTCAAAAGAAAGCACATCCGATACCCCTGTAATCGTTCCGCTGTGTCTGCCAAAAACAGCTATTTTGTGTACGCCCTGCGCCTGCTTTTCTTCCATGCTCTCCCCCTTGCCATTCTGCCTTTGTCTCTCTTAAATATATTAGGAAACAGCCGGAATTATACACATTTCCATTCTACAGATATCGGTAAAGTTCTTTCGCATCATCCTTTTTTACCGTCTCCTGTACATTCAGAATCTCCACCCGCACCGCCTTCGCGCCAAACTGAATCTCCAGAATATCTCCTGCTTTTACCGCCGCCGAAGCCTTCGCGGGCTTATCGTTCAACAGTACCCTCCCCGCATCGCAGGCTTCATTCGCCACCGTCCTGCGCTTAATCAGGCGGGATACTTTTAAATATTTATCCAGTCTCATATCTTTTTCCTTTCTTCTATAACTCAAAAGAGAGCTGCCTTGCGCCTGTCGGCTGTGGCAGCTCTCTTTTTCGTTTCTCTCTTAATTTCCGTTTACCAGATCCTTTAAAGCCTTGCCTGCTTTAAATTTCGGAGCCTTAGACGCCGGAATTACCATTGTCTCGCCACTCTGCGGATTTCTTCCCTCTCTTGCTGCTCTCTCAGATACCTCAAAAGTTCCAAAACCAACCAACTGGATTTTTTCACCTTTTTTCAGCTCTTCCGCAACTACGTCTGTAAATGCCTTTAATGCTTTCTCCGCATCTTTCCTGGATAACTCTGTCTTCTCTGCAATCGCTGCGACCAGTTCTGTCTTATTCATGGAATTTTCCTCCTCGATTTCTCTTCTTCATTCTATTTTGTCTGATACAAAATTTTCATTTTCCGAGCCATGCCTGGAACTTGACCCTACGTCTATTTATAATCGTTTATCCACTGTTTGTCAAGGACTTTCCGTCCGTCCGCACGACAAAACGCCCGGATTTAATGAATCTGGCGCTTTCTGTATTTCCTTGCGGCAGCGTCATTTTCTGGAACAGCCCAGTATCTTTCTCTTCGATTCTCAAGTTTTACAAGCTCTTCTTCGATTTCCTCTACATTCTCTGTCCTGATCCGGTTAAAAAACTCATCATAATAAATATCCTCATACTCTTCCTCCCGTCCGAATCCGTCCTCATCCGGCGGGGAGTACCAGGAAACATAATAAAAATCAAAATACCCTTTTTTATTCAGGGAAACCAGCCCGCAATCTGTTTTTCCAGCCGGAAACTGAAGGAGTCCCAGCTCGCGCAGGGAGTTACTCGCCCAATAGCTCTGGAAGTACCTTCCCATCGGCGAAAACATCCTGCACGGCACGTATGCCCCCGTCTCATAGTAGGGGCATTTCTCCATAATTTTCTCCGCTCTCGCATTTCCATACAGAGCCGCGCGGACGATCCACATCATATATGCCTTTCCATAAAAGCTGTCATCCGGAGAGTTCCGGACATAATCCTGCAAAAAGCCCTGCAAAACCTCACGTCGGTTATCATCCGGGCTTTCCTCATAAGCCGCGACCAGCTCTTCCAGCTTTGGGGAAAACCGGGAGCGGAACCATTCTGCAAGCTCCATCATCGCCTCCATATCTCCCATTTCACACTTCCAGGCAATCCCCATAAATTTATAGTCCTTTTTCTCCGGCTTTTCCGCCTGCGTCTTATCTGCCTCCGCTTCTTTCGTCCGTATCTGCTTTTCTTTACTTTTCTCTGGTATCCACTGTCTTTTTTCTCCGGACACACACTCCAGAATCTTTCTTACAAATCCTTTCCCTCTCTTTTTCATATATTCTGTCCTTCTTCTGTATTCCTTTCAAAATATTGAATCGCTTCTCTCTCTGCCTCTTTTACCGCCCTTTTTTCATATGCCGTTTCTTCCGCTGTCTTTCCTGCCTTTTCCAGCCGTTTGATTTCCTCCCACTTCCGCGCAGGTCTGCCGCTTTCATCTGTAAACCCGCTCCCAAAAACATGCGGATGGCGCCTGATCATCTTCCGGCTGATGCCGCAGACCACATCGTCCAGCGAAAACAGCCCCTTTTCCTCCGCAATACGGCTCTCCAGAGCAATCAGCAAAAGCAAATCCCCCAGCTCTTCGCAAAGATTTCCGGCGTCCCCTGTTTTTTCCTGGATATTGATACCTGCCGCCGTCTCTGCCGCTTCGTCAAAAAAACAAGGCTTCAGGCTCAAAAGAGTCTGTGCCTTGTCCCACGGGCATTCCGACCGCAGCTTTGAAACGATTTCCCTGAAATCGTCAAAGCTGTAATCGGCGTCCATATTAAAGCATTGCATGAATCATTCCCAGAACCTGCTCTCCGAGCGCTGCTGACTTCTTATCCGCATCTTCCATAGAGGTTCCCTTTACGCCATAGTAAAATTTCACCTTCGGCTCGGTTCCGGACGGTCTTACGCACAGCCATGCGTCGTCGGTCAGGTCAAAATAAAGTACGTTGGAGCTTGGAAGCCCGGTATCTGTCACTTCCCCCGTCTCCAGATTTCGGATGGTATTCTTCTTATAATCTCTGGCCGAAGTTACTTTGTACGCTCCAATCTGCGTCGGCGGATCGTTGCGCAGAGTCTCCAGAATTTCCTGAATCTTCTCAAGCCCTTCGATGCCCTTTAAGGTAATGGCCTTCACATCATCCTTGAAGTAGCCGTATTTCTCATACATATCAATCAGGGCGTCCCAGAGTGTCTTGCCCTGTGTTTTATAATAAGCTGCCGCTTCACACAATGCCATCGTTGCCACAATCGCATCCTTATCCCTTGCATGAGTTCCGATCAGACAGCCGTAGCTCTCCTCGAATCCGAACAGGTAGGTTCCTTTTCCACTGTTCTCAAAACCGAGAATCTGCTGTCCAATAAACTTAAACCCGGTCAGCACTTCGATAAATCTCAGTCCATACGCCCTGGCGATCACGCCTGCCATATTCGAAGAAACGATGGTGCTGACGACAGCCCCGTCCTCCGGGAGTCCTGCCGCCGCCTTTCTCTGGCTCAGCTCATATTCCTCCAGCAGACAGCCTGACATGTTTCCTGTCATACTCAGGTATTCGCCGCTCTTTGTATCTTTTACATAAACGCCCAGACGGTCTGCATCCGGGTCGGTCGCCAGCACCAGATCCGCATCCACTTCTTTTGCAAGCGCCAGGCCCATTTCAAATGCCTCTGCTGCTTCCGGATTTGGATAACTTACGGTCGGAAATTCGCCGTCCGGCAGCTCCTGCTCTTTTACCACATAGACGTTTTCAAATCCAAGCTCTTTTAAAACTCTTCTTGCCGGAATATTTCCGGTCCCATGCAGCGGCGTGTAGACAATCTTCAAGTCTTTTCCAACTTCTTTGATGGCGTCCCAGTGAATGACCTGGCTCTTTAATGCCTCCATGTAACTGTCGTCAATGGCCTGTCCGATGACCTCATAAAGACCTGCGGCCTTTGCCGCCTCCTTCTCCATCGTCCTGACCCCGGCATAATCCGTAACCTTTTTCACTTCCGCCATGATTCCTGTATCGTGAGGCGGCGTAATCTGCGCGCCATCCTCCCAGTATACTTTATAACCGTTGTATTCCGGCGGATTATGGCTGGCGGTGATATTGATTCCCGCTGTGCATTTCAGTGTGCGTACTGCAAAGGACAGCTCCGGCGTCGGACGCAGGGATTCAAAGACGTATGCCTTAATTCCGTTGGCCGCCAGACAGAGCGCCGCTTCATCTGCAAATTCCGGCGACATACGTCTGGAATCATAAGCGATCGCTACTCCTTTTTCTTTCGCCCCTACAGAAATAATGTAGTTTGCAAGTCCCTGGGTTGCCTTTCTGACCGTATACACGTTCATGCGGTTCGTGCCCGCTCCGATGATTCCCCGAAGTCCTGCCGTACCAAATTCCAGGTCCGCATAAAAACGCTCTTTGATTTCCTTTTCATCGTCCGCGATTCCTCTTAACTCCGCTTTTGTCTCTTCGTCAAAATACGGGTTCGCAAGCCACTCTTCATATACTTTTTTGTAATCCATTTCAAACACCCTCCTCATGAGTTTCTTGTCGACTACAGTTTATCCGGCGGAAAAATACCTTCTTTTTCCGTCCGCTGTGGTATAGTATACCATTTTATACATCATAAATCCAGTATTTTCAGGAATGCTTCTCTTTTTTGCTGCTGGGACACCAGCATTTGCAGTTTTTCCACATTTTTTCCGGGAATCCATGCCTTGTTATGATTGTAATAGTGGTTGGCCAGCTTCCAGAATTTCTCCGGATAGGCCATGCGTATCCGCAGGTACTCCCTCGCCGCCCGGTCCAGGGAAAGCTCCCTATCGTATTCCTCTACCATCGCCATTCCAAGCTTCAGATCCCATTCCTGCTTCTCCAGGATTTTTCTTAAAAACTGATACAGATCACCCGTCTGGACGTCATAACGGCACTTCGTGAAGTTTGTCGTTGCCATCCCCTTTCTGGTATTTAAGATCTGATGCTGATTATAATCCCCGTGGCAGATCAGCCCCTGCTCCCTTGCCGTCTCATACATTTCCCCATAAGCGGATTGCGACAGATTTCGTTCCGCCTCCTGCGCCTGCTCAAAAAACAGAGAAAAATGATTCAGAAAACAGCTTTCAAACTCGTTTTTTCGTCTCCGTCCCCGGATGAAATTCCAGGCTTTCTTCATTTCCCGGTTTCTGCCGGCATACTCCTCATCAAGCCTTTCGCCCGTATAAATCTCCGCTCCTTCCTGGTTCGGCATCCGAAGCAGCTTATGAAGTTTCGCCAGATGCCGCACAGCCTGGAAAATATCGCTGGTATTCTTTGTATCACATTCCCTCCCGTCAAACCAGTCCTTGACAATATATACGGTTTCGTCCCGGTCCTTTGTCACCAGCTCTCCCTCAGCGTTTTCCACTGTCCGGTCCACCAGCATATATCCCTGTTCCCGCAGATGATCCAGCACCCGGTTCTGAAAACGCAGGCGGTTTACGGAACCATAAAATTCTGTAATCAGCTTCAATCCCCTGTCGGTTTCGCAGATAAAGGAGCCTCGTCCCCGTCTGGTACCTGATATCTTTAAGTCGTACTGTTCCAATACCTTCAATCCCCGTTCGTTCACTCCAATCCTCCCACTCGACTGTTCCCTCTATCCTATGTCCAGTAGAAAGTATTTAGAACCGGGGCCTGTTTCACCCTCTGCGCCCTTTATTCCTGCAATCCTTTGTCCATGCGCAGCTTTCTGCTGTATTCCAGCAAATAGTCTCTGGTATTTCTCTCCGGCTCCTCCAGCACCTGGTTCAGAAGTTCTTCCAGCACAAGCCCTATCTCCCTGCCCGGCTTCATGCCGTCGGCGACCAGCTCCCTGCCGCCGATCGCCAGCCCCTTTATGGAAAGGCATTGTTCCTTCTTTAATATCTCCTGATAAATGGATTCCACCACGCCGAGAGCGTGCAGTTTTTCTTCCCTCTGATAATCACTCTGCGCCAGTATATCGGCACGCTGCACCTCCAGAAGCATTGGAAAAATATCCTCTCCCACTTTATAAATCATCCTGCGGACACTCTTTTCCGTGAGCGCCGGCCGCAGATCATGAAAACGAACCAGCTTCTTTACTCTGTTTATCGTGTCATTGTCAAAACGCCACCTGTGTAAAATTTCACCTGCAATCCTTACGCTCTCATCCGGATGTCCCACAAAATGATCTTTCCCATCCGCATCTGTCGTGCGCACCGCCGGTTTTCCGATATCATGAAGCAGCATTGCAAGGCGCAGCGCCTTATGCGCGCGCACCTTTGTCAAGGCACAAAGCGTATGCTCCCCCACCGTTCCAAAATGGTGGGGGGTATTCTGCCTGGTTTTCATCATCACATCAAACTCCGGCAGGATGACAGCCGTGATGCCTGTCTCATACGCCGCCCGCAGTTCTTCGGGGTGGGGGGATGAGAGAAGCTTTGTCATTTCTGCCTGTATACGCTCGGCGCTGATCTTCGAGAGATTTCCCGCCAGCTTCCCGACTGCTTTTTTCGTCTCTTTTTCAATCGAAAAGCCGAGCTGGGCGGAAAAGCGCACGGCGCGCAGCATCCGAAGGGCGTCCTCCGTGAACCGCTCCTCTGCATTTCCCACACAGCGGATAACGCCTCTTTTTAAATCTTCCATGCCGTCAAAAGCATCCACCAGCCCTTCTTTTTCGCTGTACGCCATAGCATTGATGGTAAAGTCACGTCTCCGCAGATCTTCTACCAGATTTGTCGTAAAAACGACCTCTTTCGGATGCCTGCCATCCTCATATTCCCCATCGATCCGATAAGTCGTGACCTCATATCCTTCCCCGTCCATCAGCACCGTGACGGTTCCGTGCTGTAGCCCGGTATCCACGGTTCTCTTAAACAGCGCCTTCGTCTCCAGCGGCTTTGCGGAGGTGGTAATATCCCAGTCGTTCGGCTTCCGCCCCAGTACGGAATCCCTGACACAGCCTCCTACCGCGTAAGCTTCATGACCTGCGCCCTCCAGTATTTCTATGATTTTCTCTACATGTTCCGGCAATGTGATCTGCATGATGTACTCCTTTCTGTCCACAGGTTTCCTCCGAGTCCTTCATCCGCTTAAAAACTGAAAAATACCAGAACCAGGATTCCTAAAGCGATCCGATACCACCCGAACACCTTAAAATCATGCTTTCGGATATATCCCATTAAAAATTTGATCACAAGGACAGAAGTCAAAAACGCCACCGTCATGCCAACCAGAAGAATCATCAGCTCCGGTGCGGAGAAATCCATCCCAAATTTTACGATTTTTAAAAGACTTGCCCCAAACATCACCGGCACAGCAAGAAAAAATGTATATTCCGCCGCCACGGTTCTGGAAAGTCCCAGCATAATTCCCCCAAGAATCGTAGCGCCTGACCGGGAGGTCCCCGGAAATACCGCCGCAATCAACTGAAACATCCCAATCCAAAACGCCGTTTTCCAGGTGATTTCCGCAATCGAAGAAACCTGCGGGGTTTTTTCTTTATTCCTGTTCTCGATCCACAGAAAACCAACGCCAAAAAGAATCAGCATCATCGCCACCGTCTGATAATTATAAAACCATTCGTCAAGCTGCCGCTCGAACAGGACGCCGACCACCGCAGCCGGCACACAGGAAACGATGATCTTAAACCACATCTGAAAGGTATCTTTTTTCACATGCGGCTTCTCCTTAAATGAAAATGGAAAAAGCTGGTTCCAGAACAACAATACCACCGCCAGAATCGCCCCAAGCTGGATCACTACCAGAAACATGGAAAGAAATTCTTCCGATACCCGCAGCTTCACCAGCTCATCCAATATAATCATATGTCCCGTGCTGCTGATCGGCAGCCACTCCGTCACTCCCTCCACGATTCCAAAAAGAACCGCCTTTAAAAACTCGATACTCTCCATTTCTTACCCCTTACTTTCTATTTTTATACCCTATGATATAATGAATCGCTTTCATGCGCAAGTGCCCTTTCCTTTTCCAATAAAAATCCTCCGCGTACGCTTTCTGAAACTCTGTACTTTTCATCCTCTTTTGCATCTCACTAATCAATCAGAGCTAAGTCACGGTTTAGCGGGGAGATGTCCACTTACCCCGGAAGTTTATGGAGACGGAAATTCGTATGCTTACGCCGGACGCCGGGAAGCCTGCCGCATATCCCACACGGACTGGGGCAACGCT
>OMNT01002331.1_pt1 | contig 15428 bp, 11 predicted proteins | sample 1672551 | NCBI WGS metagenome assembly OMNT01 (sample SAMEA3136698, study PRJEB25190) | human gut metagenome
GGATTGAGCCATGACACATAGCGAAAAAAGATTATATCTGATTAAAGAATTATTGTCAGAAATGCCGCAATATAGGGATATGGACATCCCAGACAATGTAGAGGAACAGAAACGGCTTCTTAGAAGTCTTATGAATATCCGTTCCCCTCGTCCGATTGGGACTGAATTTCTCAAGGTGCAGGACGAGTATCTAAACGAGGAAGTCAAGGAAAAAGGCATTACTGATTGTGATACTTTACCCGTATCCCCAATCAATAACTGCCTTGTCCTTTGGCGTGGTGATATTACCACATTAAGGATAGATGCGATTGTAAACGCCGCTAACAGTGCTTTAAGGGGATGTTTCGTGCCTTGCCACTCTTGCGTGGACAACATCATTCACAGCGTTAGCGGTATTCAGTTGCGTTTGGCTTGCGATGAGCTGATGACAGAGCAGGGATATGACGAACCGACAGGAAAAGCGAAAATTACGCCTGCTTTCAATCTCCCATGCAGCTATGTACTTCACACAGTCGGACCGATTGTATCGGGCATTTTAACAAAAAAACATTGTGAACAGCTTGCTGATTGCTATAAATCTTGTTTGGAATTGGCATCTGATAAAGGTTTAAAGAGTATTGCCTTTTGTTGTATCTCCACAGGCGAATTTCATTTTCCGCAGAAAAAAGCGGCTGAAATTGCGGTAAAGACGGTTACCGATTTTTTACGGGCTAATACACAGATAAAAAAGGTAGTATTTAATGTTTTCAAGCAAGACGATTACGATATTTACAAAGAGATTTTGCATATTTGAATATTTCAGCACTTCCGTATATGATGAAATTCAGAAACGGAGGTGTTGATTATGAGAGAAAAGAAAAGTCATTTATATGTGGATGGTGAAGAAAGAAAACTCCTGTTACATAGCCTTGTGGAACTGAAAAATCAGCTCATACAGCAAGGCAGATATACAGATTGCGTTGATGAGCTTATTATCAAGGTTATCCATGCACCTGTAAAAAAGTTAAGGGTAGAAATGGCAGGAGGAAGTGATGTGCGATAAGGAATTTAAAGAACTGGTGAAAATAGCGGTCGAAAAACTAAAAGACGAATCTGTATTGAAACTGTTACAAGCGGATGCAAGTTATCAAAAAGATAGTAATAACGAGGGAGATGCAGAGGATGTCTTTAATGAGCTTGATTTGACGGAAAAGCAAAGGGCAATTTGCCAACGTCTTTTAGATTGCAGGGATAAGCAGGATTTTGAATACGGAACTCATGCGTATATTGCGGGGCTGATAGATGCGTTTCATATTATGGCGGTATTGTTTCCAGAGAAATGGGATACAGAAAGAATAAGAGAAACCTTATCATGTAAGAGCAGATAAGGCAGATAATAAAACAGAATAGATTTTTACATAGCCGATTGGTGTAGTTTAAAAAACAGCCAGTCGGCTTTTTTTATTGCCATGAATCCTTTACATAGCCACTCTGACAAAGTGGCTAAATTTATGCGAAAGGAGGACGCACCTATGTCAAATTGCAAAGTAATCGCTCTGACGAACCAGAAAGGCGGTGTCGGAAAGACCACTACGGCGGTAAATCTGGGTGTTAGTCTGGCACAGCAGGGTAAAAAAGTCCTGCTGATTGATGCCGATGCACAGGCAAATTTAACTATGTCGCTTGGTTACAGCAGACCAGATGACTTGTCTGATACGCTTTCAAGCATCATGCAGGACGTGATAGACGATAAGCCTGCCAATGTCCAGAAAGCTATCCTGCACCATAACGAGGGCGTTGACCTGCTCCCGTCCAACATTGAACTGTCTGGCTTGGAAGTAAGGCTCATCAATGCCATAAGCCGTGAAAGCGTGCTGAAAACCTGCATCAATGAGGTAAAAAAGAATTACGATGTGGTTCTTGTGGATTGTATGCCGAGTTTGGGTATGCTGACAATCAATGCACTTGCGGCGGCTGACAGTGTGGTTATCCCGACACAGCCCCACTATCTTTCTGCAAAAGGCTTAGAGCTGTTGCTTCGCTCCGTGTCAATGGTCAAGCGGCAAATCAATCCCAAACTCAGAATTGACGGTATCTTAATGACAATGGTTATGCCCCGTACCAACATTTCAAAAGAAATCACGGCGACGGTCAAGAGTGCCTACGGTCAGAAAATCAAGGTGTTTGATACCGAGATACCTCATTCTATCCGTGCGGTGGAAGCTACCGCAGAAGGCAAAAGTATTTTTGCTTACGACAAAAGCGGCAAGGTTGCCGCAGCCTATGAGCAGTTAGGAAAGGAGGTGGCAGAGATTGGCGAGAAGCAGAGAAACCAAAATCGAGCTGACCGCATACGATGACCTTTTTCAGACGGACGAAAGCCGTGAGGAAGCAAAGCTAAGCAAGATACGGGATATTCCCATATCGGAGATTGACGAGTTTCCAGACCACCCGTTCAAGGTTTTGATGGACGAAGATATGGAACAACTTGTTGAGAGTATCAAGCGAAACGGTGTAATGACCCCTGCGACAGTTCGCTTAAAAGAGGACGGACGGTATGAGCTTATCAGTGGTCACAGGCGAAAAAAGGCTTGTGAACTTGCAGGACTTGAAACGCTGAAATGCGAGGTCAAAGAGCTTACCCGTGATGAAGCCATTATTGTCATGGTGGAAAGTAATCTCCAACGCTCTGTTATTTTGCCGAGTGAGAAAGCGTTTGCGTATAAAATGCGGTTGGAAGCTATGAAACGACAGGCAGGCAGACCCCCAAAAGAAAATGCGTCGCCATTGGCGACTAATTTATCAAAAGGGCGTTCTGATGAGGAATTAGGAGAACTTGTTGGAGAAAGCAAAGACCAGATACGCCGCTATATCCGTCTAACGGAGCTTGTTCCCGAAATCCTGCAAATGGTAGATGAAAGGCAGATTGCTTTTCGTCCTGCGGTTGAAATTTCCTATCTGACCGAGGAACAGCAATACACCCTGCTTGAAGCAATGGAGTACAACGATGCTACCCCGTCATTGGCACAGGCTATCAAAATGAAGAAGTATAACCAAGACGGCAAGCTCACTTCCGAGGTTATCCAGTCCATTATGGAGGAAGAAAAGCCCAACCAGAAGGAAAAACCTGCTTTCCGTGACGAGAGGATAACCAAGCTCATTCCCAAGACTGTTCCCAGAGGGCAGGAAACGGATTTTGTTGTCAAGGCGTTAGAGTTTTATAACCGACACTTGCAGCGGAACAAGGCTCACGAGAGATAGCCACACATCGAGGGCGAGGTCTGCCCATTTGAGTGGATAGCCATTATTTCGGCTTCCCCCTCTCCACACCTCACCCCCTAACTACTGCCAGTAACTATCCGAGAAAAGAAATACTTTAGGCTGTCCATAACGGGCAGCTTTTTTCGGTCAGTAAGGCAAAATATTCAATCCAAATTACAGGAGGTAACTATGAAAATCCCTAAATTGTTCAAAAAGGCTGCGGCTTTTGTAATGGCTGCGGTCACGGCATTATCTATAATGCCTGCGACAGCGTTTGCTGCGGGTGACATCGGGACAATTTCCTTTTCTCACACCTATGACAGCAAAGGTAATGCGATGAGGTACAATTCCAGTGCGAATATCGGTGATTATACCGCAGGCGGAACAGGAAATTACAAGTACCGTATGTTTGTGGATGGCGAGAATGCGTTTTGTATTCAGCCGGGAGTACCGCTGAAAACAGGAAACACCTTGAAAAAGGCTTCCTCTGATACTTGGAACGCACTTTCAGCCAACCAGAAAAAGGCGGTTGGGCTTGCCCTGCTCTATGGGTATCAGGGCAACCGAAATAATCTGTCGGGAAGTGATGATGAAAAATGGCTTGCCACGCAGACTCTCGTATGGGAGTTTGTCACAGGCTGCCGTGAAGCCTCAGGCTCATATAACCAGACAAGCACCACCGTTTACAGCCTGCACTTCGGTTCAAATTATGCCAACAGCGGAGCAAGGGCAGTGTATGACCAGATTGTTGCAATGCTGCGTGAGCATAACACCATTCCGAGCTTTATGTCGGGCGGTAAGAATGACATCACAAAGGAGCTTGCCTACAAGGACGGAAAGTACAGCATCACATTGACGGACAGCAACGGCATCCTTTCCGATTACAGCTTTTCAAGCTCTGACAGCAATGTGAGTGTATCGAAGTCTGGAAATAAGCTGACAATCAGCTCCACCGTAGCTATCAGCGGTTCTGTCCGCATTACGGCAAAGAGGAACAATGTGCCGACTGTCAGCAGCAGTGCAAAGCTCATTGCCTATGGCGACCCGAACTTGCAGGATTTGGTAACAGGTGTGGAGAATGCTGATACCGTGTCTGCATATATCAATATCGAAACGCCGACAGGCACGATTGCCCTCAAAAAGACTTCTGAGGACGGAGTTGTGGAGGGCATCTCTTTTACAATCAAAGGTGATAACTTCAATAAAACAGTTAAGACAGGAAAGGACGGCTCTGTCTCCGTGGAGGGATTATTCCCTGGCACTTATACGGTCACAGAACAGTCTATTGACCGTTATGAGCCGCAGAAAACCCAGACTGTCACACTTATCGGAGGAAAAACCTCTACTGTGACCTTCAGCAATACTTTGAAGCGTGGCAGTCTGGAAATCGTCAAGACTTCCGAGGACAATCTGGTGGAGGGAATGAAATTCCACCTTTATGGCACATCTTTAAGCGGCTTGCCTGTTGACGAGTATGCCGTGACTGATAAAAACGGACTGGCTAAGTTTGAAAATGTCCTTATCAGTGGCGATACCCCGTATGTGGTTGAGGAAGTGGATACCGCAGTCCGCTATGTCGTTCCTGCTTCCCAGACAGCTCCGATTGAATGGAACAAGGTCACAAAACGCAGCTTCGACAATGTGTTGAAGAAATTCCAAGTGACTGTGACAAAGACCGATGCAGAAACAGGTTCTCCGCAGGGCGACGCTTCCCTTGCAGGTGCGGTTTACGGCATCTATAAAGGTGAGGAACTGGTTGACACCTACACGACTGATGAAAACGGTCAGTTTACGACCAAGTATTATATCTGTGATAATGATTGGACTGTCCGTGAAATCAGCCCGTCCGAGGGGTATCTTCTGGATACCGCAATCCACAAGGTAGGTGCAGAACCAGAGCTATACACGGTAGAGCTGAACAGTACCGCAAACGATGTGAATGAACAGGTCATCAAAGGCAATATCGCACTCATCAAGCATACGGATAACGGGGAAACCCAGATTGAAACACCCGAAGAAGGTGCGGTATTTGAAGTGTTCCTCAAATCCGCAGGCAGCTATGAAAATGCAAAGGAAACCGAGCGTGATGTGCTGACCTGTGACGAGAACGGTTTTGCCCAGACAAAGGATATGCCGTATGGCATTTATACCGTCCGCCAGACCTTTGGTTGGGAGGGGCGTGAACTGATGAAAGACTTTGATGTGTTTATCAGCAAGGACGGTCAGACCTACCGCTACCTTATCAACAACGCTAACTTTGAGAGCTATATCAAAATCGTAAAGAAAGATGCAGAAACAGGCAATACAATCCCGTATGCAGGTGCAGGCTTCCAGATTTACGACCCGAATGGAAATCTTGTGACTATGACTTTCACTTATCCCGAAGTGACGACCATTGACACCTTCTATACTACGGCAGACGGCGACCTAATCACACCGCAGACATTGGAATACGGCAAAGGCTATTCCATTGTGGAAGTACAAGCCCCGTATGGGTATGTCTTAAATTCCGAGCCTGTTTATTTTGATGTGGTGCAGGAAAATTCCGAGGAAGAAAGCGGCATTACCGTTATTGAGGTAGTACGCTCCAATATGGCACAGAAAGGTACAATTACAGTAGAAAAGTCTGGCGAGGTATTCAGCTCCGTGGCAGGCGATAAGGGATTGTATCAGCCGATTTTCTCTGTCAGCGGTCTTGAGGGTGCAGTCTATGAGATTACCGCAGCCGAGGATATTGTCACTCTGGACGGGACGGTCAGAGCAAACAAGGGCGAGGTTGTGGATACCGTTACGACAGGAAAAGACGGTACAGTAAAATCCAAAGAACTGTATCTCGGAAAATATGAGGTTAAGGAAATCACAGCTCCGTATGGAATGGTGCTGAACGAGAAAGTCCATTCTGTTGAGCTTGTGTATGCAGGACAGAATGTTGATGTAACGGAAACGGCTACTTCTTTCTATAATGAAAGACAGCGTGTTGAAATCGACCTCATCAAGAGCCTTGCCATTGATGAAGCCTACGGCATTGGCAAGAACGGGGAAATCTTTGATGTGACCTTTGGCTTGTATGCGGCGGAGGAACTCACAGCCGCAGATGGAAAGACCATTCCTGCGGACGGTCTGATTGAGGTCATTTCCCTTGATGAAAGCGGTCACGGGAAAGCAATCAGCGACCTGCCGATGGGCAGCTATTATGTGCAGGAAATCTCGACCAACTCCGCATATATTGTCAGCGATGCAAAATACCCTGTTACTTTTGAATACGCAGGACAGGATACCGAAACTGTCCGCATTACAGCCAACGAGGGCGAAGCTATCACAAATGACATTATTTACGGCTCTGTAAGCGGTAAGAAATCTGATGAGGACGGAAAAACTCTGGGCGGTGCAGTTATCGGTATCTTCAAGACAGGAACTACCGAGTTTACAAAGGAAAATGCGATTGCCGCTACCACATCAAAAGATGATGGTAGTTTTTCTTTTGCCAAAGTGCCGTATGGAACTTGGATAATCCGTGAAATCGAAAGCCCGAAGGGATATGTACTCTCCGAGGAAGAAATCGCCGTGACTATTGGCAAGGTGGACGAAGTTGTGGAAATCGAACTTGTCAACTACTTCATTAAGGGCAATATCGCTTTGACAAAGGTTGATGAGGATTATCCCGACAACAAGCTGTCTGGTGCGGTATTTGAGGTTTACTCCGATACCAATGGCGATGGGAAACTGGATAAAGACGATACGCTGCTTGGCGAAATGAAGGAACTTGACGGCGGCGTTTACCAGATGAGTGAACTCCGCTACGGCAAATATCTGGTAAAGGAAACCAAAGCTCCGACAGGCTTTGTGCTTGATGAAAATGTGTATTCCGTATCCGTTGAGGAGAACGGCAAGACCTACACCGTGGAAAATAAGGCGGGTGTAGGATTTATCAATGCAGCACAGAAAGGCTCTCTTAAAATCGTAAAGACTTCCTCTGACGGCAAGGTGGAGGGCTTCTCTTTCCGTGTGACAGGCGTGGACTATGACCAGACCTTTAAGACAGATAAGAACGGAGAAATCGTGATTGAGGGCTTGCGGATTGGCGACTATACCGTATCCGAAGTAAGCGACAAGGCTTCCGCAGGATATATCCTTCCTGCCGATAAACAGGCAACGGTAAAGGTGAACGCTACGGCTATCGTGCAGATGCACAATGAGTTCAGGGATACCCCGAAAACAGGCGATGACTTCAATCTGGGCTTATGGGTAAGCCTTGCGGCGTTGTCTGTTGTCGGTGCGGGCGTTCTCGGATTTGTCGGTTATAAGAACAGAAAGAAGAAAAAGGAGGACTAATTGATGGACGCTAAAACCATTATCGCAATCGTGCTTGTCGTGTTCATTGTGGGTGCGGCGGTATGGCTGAATATCCGTAACAGAAAGAATAAGTAAGTTGTTTGGGCGGCTGAAAGATGCCGCCCTTTCCTTTATGGAGGTAAAGATGAGAAACCTAAAAACCATTGAAAAGAAAGTCAGGGCTGTTCTGGAAAAGAATGAAGATGCCAGAAATGACGATATGGTACTGTATCTTGCACTTTGTAATGCTTGTTTGAAGGATGCAGGAGCAATGCCGCTTGCGGAGATAATGACGCAGCACAAATATCTCGGTCTGCCGAGCTTTGAGAGCGTCAGCAGGACACGCCGCAAGCTGCAGGCACGGTATCCAGAGCTTGTAGGGAGCCGCCCTGTTCAAAAAATGAGAGCCACGGGCGAGAAAGCCTATCGGCGTTATGCCAAAGAATAGAGAGGTGCTTATGGACGAAGAAAAACGCTCCAATCAGAACTATGAAATCATTGAGAGCTGTACTATCGGGAGTACAGAGCTTGTCATCGGTCACAATCCCAACTCACCCAACCCTTATGTGTGTTGGTACTGCAAGGGAGGCTCAAATTATTTCTGGGGTTATTACACGAATGAGCTTGATGATGCACGGCAAAAGCTGAATGAACGATACCAGTCAGAGTGCCGTATGCCCTATAATCAGCCTGCCCAGAAGCAGAAAAACGGTGATGACCGTGAGCGATAAAATAAAATATGACTGCACGACCTGTCCTTATCCCCGATATAAGGATGGGTCAGTTATTTTCTGCGATGTCTGTATCCGCAAGATTTTAGACGAGCAGAAGGAGAAAAAGGAAAGAAAGGAGCAGCCGAATGAGTAATGAAATAAAGACAAGACCTTTAACCCCGACAGAACAGAAATACACCTATGCCCAGAGCATGCAGCTTGAGGGGCAGACAGGCACTATCGGGCATCTGCGTGGTGACTTTGCCACAACGGGCTATGGCTTTTACACCACTTGGTTTGATACCAGACCCCAATGGAAATCTGACGAATTTAAGGCAGACCTTGATACGGTCATCAATGCTTTACGGGAGGATAAAGGGCTTTTGCATAACCGCTATGATATGAGTGCGTTTGCAAGGCATTTTCCCGAAAGTGCGATAAAGGGCAACTATTGTACTGAGTACGGTTTCCGTGTAGATACGGAGAAACACGCTTTTCTGCTTCGATGCAATCCCACCAAAGGCGACTATAATTTTTATTGCTATTGTTATGTGAAGGAATGGCTTGATAAGCATATCCAGAAAGCGGAACAAGGTATCCGTTTTATTGACCCTCAATATAAAGAACTGTTCCGTATCCCAGACGGCGGAAAGGTCATTGTCACAACCTCTTGGGGAGAGAAACGGGAGTATCCCTGCCGCTTCATTGATGAATACCATACCGAAGTCGGCAGCAATCTGTACCACATCTGCGAGTTTGCCGAGCGTATGCAGAAAAACGGGGCGACCTATGAGCCGAAACCTGCGGAACAAACGCCGCAGAAAACACCGAAGCACAAGGATTTAGAACGATAAGGAGGATTTAGAATATGGCTGTTAATCAGAAAGCCGTCAAGGTCTTGAATAAGGTCTTGGAAGCAGGCTTTACCGATGAAAAAGCGATTGCCGCTATGACTATGGACGATATTCTTTCTATGCAGGGCATCACGGTTGGGGATATTACTCTCATCAATGACCTGCAAAAGAGCATTAAATCGAACAAGGTCATTTCTTTTCTTGGCGGTGGTGCTGAGTGAGTAAACAGAAATATTTGAAACAGAAACGATAAGGAGGTGTAGGTTGAATGGCTGCGAAGTATCAGCTAATCACAGAGCTGTATCGGCGTACAGGCATTGCGGTTGCAAAAAATCCGCAGGCGTGGCAGGGCTTTCTGTCCTCTGCCTGCCGCAACTATAAATGCCGTTTTGACGAACAGCTTTTAATATACGCCCAACGCCCCGATGCTGTCGCTGTTGCGAAGCTCGAAACTTGGAACAGGCAGTTCAAGCGTTGGGTCAATAAGGACAGCAAGGGTATTGCCGTATTTGACCCGAAAGGTCGCAGGAATACGCTGAAATACTATTTTGATGTGTCCGACACCCACGAGGGCTATTATGGCAGCCGCCCTGTTCCGATATGGCAGATGGATGAGCGATACGAGCAGGCTGTTATGGAAAGGCTCTCGGACAGGTTTGGAGATGTGGAAAGCACTGACCTTGCTTCTGACTTAATGGAAACGGCAAAGAACGCCGTGGAGGACAATCTGCAAGACTATTTTTCTCAGTTAAAGGACTGCACGAAAGACAGCTTTTTGGAAGAACTGGACGACTTTAATATAGAAGTCATTTACAGGCGGCTGGCAACAAACAGCGTTGCTTTTATGCTGATCAGCCGCTGCGGTCTGGATACGAATGAGTTTTTTGACCGAGAGGATTTTGCGGATATTGTAAATTTCAATACCCCTGCAACGATAAACGCCATCGGCGTTGCCACGAGCGATATTGCGGAAATGGCGTTACGGGAAATCTCACAGTCTATCCGAAATGTGCAAATAGCGGAAAAAGACCAGAATCGCACCTTTGCACAAAAAACGCAGGCTCAGTATGATAAAGGCAGACAACAACCCGAAAGGAGCGAATACAATGAGCGAAATCACTTACAGCAGACAGGGGGATTATCTTATTCCCGACCTAACATTACCGACAGAGCCAGAGCTTCCGCTTGGCAGGTACGCTTTGATGCACAGGGATTATCTGGAAAATCACAAGAGGGTGACGTACCTCAACCTGCTGACATCGGGCAGGCTGAACGCACACCTTTATCAGACCGAGCAGACGGCAGTACAGAGGTTAGAGCTTCTGACGAAGCAGCTCGCAGCAGAGCAGGGCGTGACGGAGGAACTGAAAGAGAAAGCACCGATGCAGTGGGTACAGGTGATGAACGCCATCCGCAGCCAAGCGGAGGAAGTGATACTCGAAGAATTGATTTACAGTTAGAAAAAACAGAATCGCAATCGGACGGCGGCAGGCAGGAAGAAAAAACGGCTGCGGCACAGACCGCAGAGCCAGAGGAACAGACGGGAACTGAAAAAGGCAGCGTTGCCAATGAGGAAGAAGTTGCCGCCAATCTCCCGACCGTGGATGAACAGATTGAAATAATAGCTGAAGCAGAGGACGAAAAAGCCTCTGCTTTTGCTGTTTCACAGGAGGATATTGACAGCGTACTCACAGAGGGCAGCGGCATCCAAAACGGCAAGTACCGCATCTACCGCCAGTTCCAGAAGCAGGAGGATAAAAAGAGCAACATTGACTTCCTCAGAAACGAATACGGCATGGGCGGTGGCACGCACACCTACCCAGACGGGACGGACGGTCACGAATGGCACGATGGAAAAGGAATCGCCATTGAAAAGCAAGGCTCATATACAAAGCCAGATTTACTTCTAAGCTGGTCTAAGGTGGAGAAGCGGTTGCGTGAGCTGATTAAGGATAACCGCTATCTTAATTCCAAAGAAAAAGACCATTATGCGGACTATCTGGAAAGCATCTCTGCCCCGCAGTATGAAATCGACACCCAGAGGAAAATGGCAAGGCAGCGTTTTATAGACGCTAACCGTGACCTGCCACCCACCGACAAACGGGACACGCTCTCTTTGCGGCTCTCCGATTTTATCCGTGACTTGGACGGCTACGAAAAAGCCCTGCTTGAAAAGGTAGGGCGTACCGACTTTGCTGACATGACCGCTGAACAGATGGAGCAGGCTTTCTCCGAGCCTGCAACCGTGCAACAGCTCCTTGATTTCCTTAAACTGGTGCAGGGGCAGACTACAAGCGTTTACAGCCGCAGCAATGCGTGGCGTTTTTCGCAGGAGCTTACAGAGCTTTACCCTCTTTGCTACCTCTACCATGAGGGCGATGTGGTGTATATCGGTGCGGACAAATATGAGATTTCCGATTTTAATGAGGACGCCGTATTCCTGCGGAATGTGGAATTTCCCCTGTTCGGCAAGGAACTGAGCCGTGCCGACTTTGAAGAAAAGCTCCGTGAAAATCCTGCTAACGACCATCTGAAAACGGTCATTACCGAGAAGCAGGAAACCGCCAAGAAAAAGGAAACAGAAGCACCCACCGAGGAAAAGCCAGACAGCATCACATTCTCCATCGGCTTCTCCGAGCATCCCGCCTTTTATGACAGGCAGCTCAATGACCGCTTTACCGATTTGAGCTTTGCCCTTGGAAATAAGCTGCTCGGCGTTCTGGACGAAAAGCAGCACCGTGAAAGACTGGATAAGAGCAAGGGCGTGGGTTGGTACAAAAAGACTGATTTTGAAATTACTGCCGTTGTGGGTGGCGAGGACTTCCACTACGAGGGACGGTTTGACATCGGGGACGGCGAGGGCGACTTGATTGCCCATATCAAGAACTTTTATGATTACTGCCTTTCCCCCGAATGTCCCTTTATCCCAGAGTGGAAACGGCAGGGTGAGGATTACTACCGAGAGCAGATGGAAACTTTGCGTTTCGGGCGTGATGTGTTCATTCCTTTTCTGGAGCAGCACACCGAGCTGACCCCAGAGGACGAAAAGCTCTTTACGGAGATTATGTCTTTTGAAAAGGAATGGTTTGTGCCTGTCGAAGAAGCAAAAATGTCTGTTGCCGACAGGGAGATAGATATTCTGCGTGATGTCCTTTCGCAGATGAAAATGGACGATATAGGGCTTTCCTATGTAGGCGATGAACTTGTGGCAAGGGACGGCGGCAACGAATGGCGTGGCACAGCATTTTATCATTTTCTGATTGACGATGCCATGAATTTTGACGGAAATGGCGAATTAGTTGGAATGGTCATGGATGCGGAGGTTCTGGCAGACTTTAAGGAGCTTGCCGAGCAGAAAGGAGTGCCTGTTGCACCCATTCAGACAACACCCCGCTATACCGTAGAGCAGACTTCCGATGCGTTTGCCGACCCGTTTATCATAAGGGACAACACCGTTCCAGAGGGGCGGGACGGTCAGTATTACGATGTGGACGGCATCTACCAGACCTTTGCAACCGAGGAAGAAGCACAGGAATACGCCGATACCTTGAATAGTGCCGAGCATATCGTGGAGCTGTCTGCGGCAAAGGACGCCGAGCGTGAAGCCGAGCAGAAGCAGGACAATTCTGACCTTATCGGCACGGAACTCACCATCGACAACCGCCGCTATCTCATTGAGAGCATCAGTGAAATCGGCGGCGATGTTTCCATGCGTGACATCACTTTCCAGAACAATGCGGGCTTCCCGATAAACCGAGTGGAGAAAATCGGCTATGTTCGCAGGCTCTTGGAGCAGGCAGAAAAAAAGATACTACCCGAAGAAAAAGCAGAAGCTCCCGCAAAGCCCTCTGCCCCTGCTCTTTCCGCTGACCGCCACAATTATCATATCACCGATGATGCCCTTGGCATTGGCGGGGCAAAAGAAAAGTTTCGGAACAACATGGCGGCGGTCAATCTCCTGCACGAGCTTCAGCTTGAAAACCGCCTTGCCACGCTCGAAGAACAGGAAACCCTTGCGAAGTATGTCGGATGGGGTGGTCTGTCTATGGCGTTTGACGAGAACAACGCTGCATGGGCGGAGGAATTTAAGGAGCTGTATGCAAGCCTGTCCCCAGAGGAATACCGTGCGGCAAAGGAATCCACCTTAACGGCGTTCTATACCCCGCCCATTGTCATCAAGGCAATGTACGAAGCCCTTGACCGTCTGGGCTTTTCGCAGGGGAATATTTTAGAGCCGTCCTGCGGCACGGGCAATTTCTTCGGGCTTCTGCCCGAAAACATGGCAGGCTCTAAGCTCCACGGCGTGGAAATCGACCCGCTGACAGGCGAAATCGCAAAGCAGCTCTACCAGAAAGCGAAAATCGCCGTGGAGGGCTTTGAGGACACCAAGCTACCCGACAGCCACTTTGATGTGGTGCTTGGCAATGTTCCGTTTGGGGAATTTAAGGTAGATGACAGCCGCTACAATGCCCAGAAGTTCCTTATTCACGACTACTTTTTCGCTAAAGCTCTGGATAAGGTACGCACGGGCGGCGTGGTGATGTTCGTCACTTCCAAGGGTACGATGGATAAGGCAAGCCCAGAGGTACGGCGGTATATCGCCCAGAGAGCCGAGCTTCTGGGTGCGGTAAGGCTTCCCGATAACACTTTCCGTGCCAATGCCGGCACGGAGGTCACAAGCGACATCCTCATTTTGCAGAAGCGTGACCGAGTGATAGATGCCGAGCCAGACTGGATTTATCTTGACACCAATGCGGACGGCATCACCATGAACAGTTATTTTGTGCAGCATCCAGAAATGGTGCTTGGGCGTATGGTGAACGAAAGCACCCGCTTCGGGAAGTTGGAGCCTGCCTGCAAAGCAGACAAGGACAGACCCCTTTCCGAGCTTCTGCATGAAGCCATGCAGCGGATAAACGGCGAGATACCAGAGTACGAAAGCGAAATCGACCAGATTTCCGATGAGCAGGACAACTCCATCCCCGCCGACCCCAATGTGCGGAACTTCTCCTATACTCTGGTAAATGGTCAGATTTACTTCCGAGAGAATGACTGCATGACCCCCGCCACGCTCTCCATGACGACGGAAAACCGTGTCAAAGGGCTGCTTGAAATACGGGACAGTGTACGCAGCCTTATCGAGTACCAGACCAACGACTACCCCGAAGAAGTGATAAGCACCGAGCAGGAAAACCTTAATCGGCTCTATGATGCGTTCACCCAGAAATACGGGCTAATCAACAGCCGAGGGAATTACCTTGCCTTTGCCGCCGATGAGAGCTACTTCCTTTTGTGTTCTTTGGAGGTGCTTGATGACGAGGGCAATTTCAAACGCAAGGCGGATATGTTCACCAAGCGGACGATAAAGCCCCACCGTGAAATCACTTCCGTTGAAACCGCAAGCGAAGCTCTTGCCTTGTCTATCGGTGAAAAAGCCCGTGTTGACCTCTCCTATATGGCGAAGCTCACAGGCAAAACGCAGGAGGAAATCGTCACGGAATTGCAGGGCGTTATCTTCCGTGTGCCGAATACCGAGCCTGCACGGTATGTCGCCGCAGACGAATACCTCTCTGGCGATGTGCGGGAGAAGCTGAAAATTGCACAGATAGCGGCGAAGTCCGACCCTGCCCTAACCCTTAATGTGGAAGCCTTGAAGCAGGTCATCCCGAAAGACCTCTCCGCAGCGGAAATCGCCGTCCGTCTGGGTACGACTTGGATACCAGAGTCCGACATCCAGCAGTTTGTGATGGAGCTTTTAACGCCGTCAAGCCACGCCGCAGGGCGTATCAAGGTACGCTACACCCCCTACAACGGCGACTGGTTTATCGAGAACAAGACTTCCGACTTTGGGAATGTCAAGGCGGACAGCACCTACGGTACGAAAAGGGCGAGTGCCTACCGCATCATCGAGGACACGCTAAACCTAAAGGATACCCGCATTTTCGACTATGTTTATGATGAACACGGCAATAAAAAAGCGGTATTCAACCACAAGGAAACCACGGCGGCACAGGCAAAGCAGGAAGTTATCAAGCAGGCGTTCCAGGACTGGATTTGGAAAGACTCAGAACGGAGAAACCGCCTTGTCCGCTATTACAACGACACCTTTAACAGCAAAAGACCCCGTGAGTATGACGGGCGGCATATCACCTTTGGCGGCATCAGCCCAGAGATTACCCTAAGACCCCACCAAGTCAACGCCATCGCCCATATCCTTTACGGCGGCAACACGCTCCTTGCCCACAAGGTAGGGGCGGGAAAAACCTTTGAAATGGTAGCCGCCGCACAG
>OMNT01002337.1_pt1 | contig 15403 bp, 15 predicted proteins | sample 1672551 | NCBI WGS metagenome assembly OMNT01 (sample SAMEA3136698, study PRJEB25190) | human gut metagenome
GGTTTCAGACTTTACAATTTATTCCCACTCGATGGTTGCAGGGGGCTTTGGACTCAAATCATAGAGAACACGGCCGATACCGTCCACCTCATTAAGGATACGATCTGTAATTTTGTGCAGCAATGCCCAGTCGATTTCCGGCACGGAAGCAGACATTGCATCCACCGTATTCACGGCACGGATGATGCAAGGCCAATCGAATACACGCTTTCCGTTACGGACACCGGTAGAACGGAAGTCCGGAACAACTGTGAAGAACTGCCAAATCTGGGTTGCCAGACCTGCCTTTTCAAACTCTTCTCGCAGAATTGCATCGGACTCTCTCAGTGCGATCAGTCTGTCACGAGTGATGGCACCGGTGCAGCGCACGCCCAGACCAGGGCCCGGGAACGGCTGACGATATACCATAGAATCCGGCAGACCCAATGCGGAACCAACTACACGAACTTCATCTTTATACAACAGTCTAACCGGTTCTACCAACTCAAACTGAAGATCCTCCGGCAAACCACCTACATTGTGGTGTGCTTTTACGCCGTCGCTTTCCAGAATATCCGGATAGATGGTACCTTGTGCTAAGAAATCAATGCCGTCAATTTTACGGGCTTCTTCCTCAAATACACGGATAAACTCTCCGCCGATAATCTTGCGCTTTTCTTCCGGGTCAGCCACGTTTTCCAGCTTGGAGAGGAAACGGTCTGTAGCATCCACGTATATCAAGTTAGCTTTCAGCTCCTTGCCAAAGATTTCCACCACGGCTTCCGATTCGCCCTTACGCATCAGTCCGTGGTTCACGTGTACGCAAACCAGCTTGTCTCCGATGGCTTTCAGCAGCAAAGCGGCCACCACGGAGCTATCCACACCACCGGACAGTGCCAGCAGCACCTTACGGTCGCCCACCTGACGACGTATCAACTCCACCTGGTCGTTGACGAAATTCGTCATGTTCCAGTTCGCCTCAGCCTTGCAAGTATCGAATACGAAAGATTTCACAGCCTCCTTGATGGCTTCCACATCATCCGTAAACTGCGGCAGCTTCACTTCGCACAGCGCCTTGTCGTGTCCGGCAGCCATTACGGGGAATCCCGCTTCGTAAATCTCGGGCAACACGTCGATGGACACCCCGTCAACCACATTGTTGGGGCCGCCGTTGATGATGATGCCTTTCACATTCGGCAAGGCCTTCAGTTCGGCGGCAGTAATGTCGTGCGGGTAGATTTCGCTATATACTCCCAACGCACGAATCGCCCGGGCAAGCACTGTGTTCTCATGGCTTCCCAAATCCAGAATCACAATCATATCCTGCTTCATTCTTCTATATTGTTTTTAAGTTAATAATTTCAGTCGGTCTTATTCCCATTCTATTGTGCTGGGTGGTTTTGAAGAGATGTCATAGGTCACGCGGTTCACACCTTTCACCTTATTTATAATGTCGTTGGACACCTTACCCAGGAATTCGTAGGGCAGATGCGCCCAGTCGGCTGTCATGGCATCGGTGGAAGTAACGGCACGCAAGGCCACTGCACGTTCATAGGTGCGTTCGTCACCCATCACGCCCACACTCTGTACGGGCAGAAGAATGACGCCCGCCTGCCAGACCTGATGGTAGAGCGATGTCTCGTTGCCGTCGGCATCCTGCACTTTCCAGTCACGCAAGCCCTGAATGAAAATATCGTCGGCTTCCTGCAAAGTATGCACCTTCTCCGGTGTTATATCCCCCAGGATGCGGACAGCCAGTCCCGGACCGGGGAAAGGATGACGGGTAATCAAATGTTCGGGCATTCCCAATTCGCGTCCCACGCGGCGTACTTCGTCCTTGAACAGCCACTGCAACGGTTCGCACAGACGGAGGTTCATCTCCTCGGGCAGACCGCCCACGTTGTGATGGCTCTTGATGGTCTTGCCCGTAATGTTCAGGCTCTCGATGCGGTCGGGATAAATGGTGCCTTGTGCCAACCAACGGGCATCGGTTATCTTGTGCGCTTCGGCATCGAAGACCTCGATAAAATCGCGGCCGATGATTTTACGCTTTTGCTCAGGCTCGGTCACTCCCTCCAAATCCTTGAAGAACTTCTCGCTGGCATCCACGCCAATCACGTTCAGTCCCAGGCATTCGTAGTCGTGCATCACATTCTTGAACTCATTCTTGCGAAGCAGTCCGTGGTCCACAAAGATACAGGTCAAGTTCTTGCCGATGGCACGATGCAGCAACACGGCGGCTACCGAAGAATCCACACCGCCACTCAGTCCCAGGATAACTCGGTCGTTGCCAAGCTGCTCCTTCAGTTCGGCCACAGTAGTATCTACAAACGATGCGGCGCTCCAGCTCTGGCTGCAACCGCATACGTCCACCACGAAGTTGCGCAGCATCTGCGTACCGTCCTCGCTATGAAATACTTCCGGATGGAACTGCACTCCCCACATCTCCTCGCCGGACACCTGGTAAGCGGCAATCGCTACCTTGTCCGTAGAAGCTATAATCTTGAAGTTGTCGGGAATGGCTGTAATCGTGTCTCCATGGCTCATCCATACTTGGGTATTCTTCCTTACCCCTTTGAAAAGGACATTCTCCGAATCGAAAGAATCGAGATGGGCACGTCCGTACTCGCGGGTTCCTGCCGGCTCCACCCGTCCACCGTTGCTGTAGGAGATAAACTGCGCACCGTAGCAGATACCCAGAATGGGGTATTTCCCACGAATCCCGCTCAAATCTACCTTGAATGCACTCTTATCATAAACAGAAAAGGGGCTACCCGAAAGGATAACTCCTTTTACACTCTCATCTCCGTGTGGAAATTTGTTGTAAGGTACAATCTCGCAATAGACATTCAGTTCGCGCAGCCGGCGGCCGATGAGCTGCGTGGTTTGCGAACCGAAATCAAGAATAATAATCTTCTCTTGCATATAAATCCGTATAGACTTTAATAAATGATTTGCAAAAGTAGAAAAAGTAAAGGAATTATCAGGGATAATGTGACAGAAAAACGTTTTTTTTCAAAAAACAGCTTTAAATTCAGGCTAGAACTATCCACAAGGATACTAAAAGCTATTCTTACCACAACCGTGCTGTTTTCTTACCACAGCTATGCAACTTGCTTACCACAGCAATGTTATTTTCTTACCACAGCTGTGGTAAGATTACTGCTTAGTATAAAAAGGGACAGTTTCCGGCGGTACCGGGGAGAGTTAAATGCATTAGGGGATGTATCAAAAGCCATGAACGCTTTCATCATGTTATAATATTAGGCGCGGATTACGCGGAATAACGCGGATTCAGTAAAATAAATCCGTGAAATCCACGTAATCCGCGCCTAAAAAAAGCGTCAAGAGGGTTTTGACATCCCCTATGAAGTTCCGCTTCGATATTACTTTTCTTTCAGCAAATCACGGATTTCGGTCAGCAGCACCTCTTCCTTGCTCGGGGTAGGGGGAGCCGGAGGAGCGGCAGGCGCCTCTTCTTTCTTCTTTTCAGTCAGCTTGGTCAACAACTTTATGAACATGAAGATAGAGAATGCTATAATCAGGAAGTCGAAGGTGACCTGCAAGAAATTACCGTAATTCAGGGTCACGGCAGCAATTTCTTTTCCGTCCACCATTTCGGCAGGTTTCAGCACCCACTTCAAGTCTGTAAAGTTGACACCGCCCACCAGTAGCCCGATAGGAGGCATAATCACATCTGCCACGATGGAAGAGACAATTTTTCCAAACGCACCGCCGATAATCACACCGACAGCCATGTCTATCACGTTGCCTTTCATGGCAAAAGCCTTAAATTCCTGTAAAAATGAACTTTTTCCCATCTTTTCAATTATTTAATTATGATTTTGGCTACGAATATAAAAACATTTTCTTACTTTTGCACCGCAATTCGATAAAGAAATGCAATTTATAGGCGAAAGTTTATTTTTAAACATTATAAAACCCTTAAAAGTTTAAACAAAATGATTAAAGTAGGTATTAATGGATTCGGACGTATCGGACGTTTCGTATTCCGCGCTGCAATGAAGAGAAACGATATTCAGATCGTAGGTATCAACGACCTTTGCCCGGTAGATTACTTGGCTTACATGCTGAAGTATGACACTATGCACGGCCAGTTCGACGGTACTATCGAAGCTGATGTTGAAAACAGCAAATTGATCGTTAACGGTCAGGCTATCCGCATCACTGCAGAAAGAAACCCGGCTGACTTGAAATGGAACGAAGTAGAAGCTGAATACGTTGTTGAGTCTACTGGCTTGTTCCTGAGCAAGGACAAAGCTCAAGCTCACATCGAAGCTGGCGCAAAATATGTTGTAATGTCTGCTCCTTCTAAGGACGACACTCCGATGTTCGTTTGCGGTGTTAACGAAAAGACTTACGTTAAGGGTACTCAATTCGTATCTAACGCTTCTTGTACTACCAACTGCTTGGCTCCTATCGCTAAGGTATTGAACGACAAATGGGGTATCACTGACGGTTTGATGACTACTGTTCACTCTACAACTGCTACTCAGAAGACAGTTGACGGTCCTTCTATGAAAGACTGGAGAGGTGGTCGTGCTGCTTCCGGCAACATTATCCCGTCTTCTACCGGCGCTGCTAAGGCTGTAGGTAAAGTTATCCCGGCATTGAACGGCAAACTGACTGGTATGTCTATGCGCGTTCCGACTTTGGACGTATCTGTAGTTGACTTGACAGTTAACTTGGCTAAGCCCGCTACTTACGCTGAAATCTGCGCTGCCATGAAGGAAGCTTCTGAAGGCGAATTGAAGGGTGTTCTGGGTTACACTGAAGATGCAGTTGTTTCTTCTGACTTCTTGGGTGACACTCGCACTTCTATCTTCGACGCTAAGGCTGGTATCGCTTTGACTGATACTTTCGTTAAGGTTGTATCTTGGTATGATAACGAAATCGGTTATTCTAACAAGGTTCTTGACCTGATTGCTCACATGGCATCTGTTAACTGCTAATATACAGTTAGAAAATAATAAAAAATAGGTGACTTCTGCGGAAGTCGCCTATTTTTTTTGCAATTTTGCAGCTAGTTCGTTTTTTATCAGACCCTTTAATAATGATGAAGATTATACTAACTCTAATATTGCTTTGCTTTATGAACAATATATCGTCTCAAAATCCTTTTTTTGAAACATACTCCACGCTGCACGGGACTGTCCCGTTCGACAAAATCAAGACCGGAGATTACGTACCCGCAATCCGCGAAGGCATCCGCCGCCAAAATGCGGAAATAGAGGCCATCACCCGCAATCCGGAAGTCCCGACATTTGCCAACACAGTGTTGGCCTACGAGAAGTCCGGTGAGATGCTCCACCGTGTCAGCACTGTATTCGGCAATCTGCTCAGTGCCGAAACGAACGATGACCTGCAGGAACTGGCCAAAGAAATCATGCCGATGATGAGCGAGCATGAAAACAACATCAGCCTGAACGAAGAGCTGTTTGCACGTATCAAAGCTGTTTACGAGCAGCAAGACAAAGAAACATTGAGCCCGGAACAGCACAAACTGCTGGAAGACATTTATAACGGCTTTGTACGCAACGGTGCCAACCTCCTGGGAGAAGATAAGGAGAAATACCGGGCTTTATGCAAAGAACTCAGCCTGCTGACCTTGCAATTCAGTGAAAACAACCTGAAAGAGACAAACGACTACCAGCTGGTCATCACCGACAAGTCACAACTGACCGGACTACCGGAAAGTGCCATAGAAGCTGCGGCTGAAACTGCCGGAGAAAAAGGCGTCGAGGGCTGGGTATTCACCCTGCAGGCTCCCAGCTATAGTCCTTTCCTGACGTATGCGGACAACCGTGACCTGCGTCGTGAGCTGTATATGGCCTATAATACGAAATGTACGCACGACAATGCCAGCAACAACCTGGAAATCGTAAAGAAACTGGCCAATGTCCGCATGGAAATTGCCCAACTCTTAGGCTATGACAACTTCGCCGAATACAACCTACAGGAGCGCATGGCACAAAACAGTGAGTCCGTGTATAAGCTACTGGACCAACTGCTGGAGGCCTACACGCCTACCGCCAAACAGGAATATGCAGAAGTGCAAGCCCTGGCACGCCAAGCGGAAGGAGAAGACTTCGTCCTGATGCCGTGGGACTGGGCGTACTATTCCCATAAACTGAAGGACCGGAAGTTCAATATCGACGACGAGCTGCTCCGTCCTTACTTTGAGCTGAACAACGTGAAGCAAGGCGTATTCGGTCTGGCAACCAGGCTGTATGGCATCACCTTCAAGAAGAATCCGGATATTCCCGTTTATCATAAGGATGTGGACGCCTACGAAGTCTTCGACAAAGACGGGAAATTCCTTGCCGTGTTCTATACCGACTTCCACCCCAGAGCAGGCAAGCGCTCGGGAGCCTGGATGACCAGCTACAAGGAACAGTGGATTGACGAAAAGACCGGTGAGAACAGCCGTCCCCACATATCCATTGTGATGAACTTCACCAAACCGACACAAGACAAGCCTGCCCTGCTGACTTTCGGTGAGGTAGAAACCTTCCTGCACGAGTTCGGACACAGCCTGCACGGTATGTTTGCCAATTCCACCTACGGAAGCTTGAGTGGAACCAATGTATATTGGGACTTTGTGGAACTCCCCTCCCAATTCATGGAGAACTTTGCCATCGAAAAGGAATTCCTGCATACGTTTGCCCGCCATTACCAAACCGGAGAACTGATACCGGACGAACTGGTACAGCGCATCGTAGATTCATCCAACTTCAACGCGGCATACGCCTGCCTCCGCCAGGTTAGCTTCGGCCTGCTCGATATGGCTTGGTACACGCGCAACACCCCGTTTGAAGGTGACGTGAAAGCATACGAAAAGAAGGCTTGGGAAAAAGCACAAGTTCTTCCTTCTGTAGAAGAAGCCTGTATGAGTACACAGTTCTCCCATATCTTTGCCGGAGGGTATTCTGCCGGATATTACAGTTATAAATGGGCAGAGGTGCTGGATGCGGACGCTTTCTCGTTATTCAAGCAGACGGGCATCTTCAATCCGGAGACAGCCGCCTCCTTCCGCGAGAACATTCTTTCCAAAGGTGGAACGGAGCATCCGATGACACTCTATAAACGTTTCCGTGGACAAGAGCCTACAATCGACGCATTATTAATCAGAAATGGAATAAAGAAATGAAGAGACTTATAAGGAACATCTGTTGTATGCTGCTCGTGTTTTCGTTGCTTCCCCTGCTAAGCGGTTGCGACAACGAGGACGATGTTATCGGAATATTCACCGGGAAGACATGGAAGCTCAGCCGACTCACCAATAAAGGCAGCAATGCCCAATTCTATCCAAACCTTTGGAACAACAATGAGGAAGAGATGAAGAAGAGTCTGGACAAGCTATATAATCAGAAAAACACCTTCACCCTCAATTTTGAAGGTACCGAACTGGATGGAGAACTGATGGGCACCACCGTCAACGGACAAGGCATCAACTCAAGCGTCAACGGTACTTGGAAAGCCGACGGAGCTTCAGGCTCGCTCAGCATCAGTGTGAAGGTTACGGGGGCTGCAGAAAGCGATGCACTGGCCAAGGCATTCATCTCCGGATTGCAAAACGTGTACAAGTATGAAGGGGATGCCAATTCACTGACCCTCTATTTTAAAGACGGACCGACAACCAGAGTCATGGGATTCACCCCGCAACGATAAAGCATAAATATGATGGACGATTCTACAAAAGACAAACAAGAAGCATTGGATAGGCGTTATATACGTATGGCAAGCATTTGGGCCGAAAATTCGTATTGCCAACGCCGCCAGGTCGGTGCACTGATTGTAAAAGACAAGATGATTATCTCTGACGGCTACAACGGTACCCCTTCCGGTTTTGAGAATGTATGCGAAGATGAGAATAACGTCACCAAACCATACGTGCTCCATGCCGAAGCAAACGCCATTACCAAAATAGCCCGTTCAAACAACAGCAGTAACGGTGCCACCATGTACGTCACTGCCTCCCCCTGCATAGAATGCTCCAAACTGATTATCCAGGCAGGCATCAAACGGGTAGTCTACTCCGAGAAATACCGCCTGGAAGATGGTATCGAACTTTTGAAACGGGCAGGCATCGAGGTAGTGTTTATTTCAATGGATAATGAAAAGTTGAAAATGGAAAGTTGAAAGTTGCATGCGCAGCCAAATAGTAAATTGTAAATAGTCTAATAGTAAATAAACATCATGAGTACAAAAAATACTTCCCGCTTTATGCCGCTCATCATCGCAATCAGCGTAGTCGCGGGAATCCTTATCGGAACGTTTTATGCCAGGCATTTTGCCGGTAATAAACTGGGAATCATCAATAGCTCGTCCAACAAGCTGAATGCCTTGCTGCGTGTTATTGATGACCAGTATGTGGATACCGTCAACATGACCGATTTGGTAGAGAAGGCCATGCCACAGATATTGGCGGAACTCGACCCCCACTCCACCTACATCCCCGCACAGAAGCTGGAAGAGGTAAACTCCGAACTTGAAGGCAGCTTCAGCGGTATAGGTATCCAGTTCACCATTCAAGAAGACACGATACACGTAAACAGCGTGATTCCCGGCGGACCGTCCGAGAAAGTGGGCCTGATGGCAGGCGACCGCATTGTAATGGTCAACGACAGTCTGTTTGCAGGCAAAGGCCTGACAAACGAAAAGGCCATGCGCAACCTGAAAGGTCCGAAAGGAAGCCAAGTGAAGTTAGGCGTCAAGCGTGCCACGGAAAAGGAGTTGCTCGACTTCACCATCACACGCGGTGACATCCCACAAAACACCATTGATGCAGCCTATATGCTTGATGATGACTATGGCTATATACAAATCAGCAAATTCGGACGTACCACACACGTGGAGCTGCTGAATGCGATTGCCCAACTGAGCCACGAGAAGTGCAAAGGCCTGATTATCGACCTGCGCGACAATACCGGAGGATACATGGAAGCCGCCACACGCATGGTGAACGAATTCCTGCCGGAAGGGAAGTTGATTGTATATACCCACGGCCGCAAATATCCCCGCATGGAGGAATATGCCAACGGTACCGGCAGTTGCCAGAAGCTGCCGCTAGTGGTATTGGTAAACGAGAGTTCCGCTTCGGCCAGCGAAATCTTTGCGGGCGCCATTCAGGACAATGACCGCGGAACCATTGTAGGACGCCGTTCCTTCGGCAAGGGACTCGTACAGCAACCCATCGACTTCAGTGACGGTTCCGCCATCCGCCTGACCATTGCCCGTTATTACACCCCATCGGGCCGTTGCATCCAGCGCCCCTACGAGAACGGCAAGGACAGCAAATACGAAATGGACTGGATTACCCGTTACGAACACGGCGAGTTCTTCTCCAAAGACAGCATCAAATTGGACGAAAACCTGCGTTACTCTACCGGTTTGGGCAGACCCGTATACGGCGGCGGTGGCATTATGCCGGACGTATTCGTTCCGCAAGACACAACCGGAGTATCTTCTTACCTGATAGAAGTAAGCAACAAGGGACTGATTCTGCAATTCAGCTTCCAGTATACCGACCGCAACCGCGCGAAATTGAGTGAATACGACAATGAAGAAGACTTGTTGAAGTACCTTCGCCACCAGAGTATTGTGGAGCAGTTTGTACGTTTTGCAGACTCCAAGGGAGTAAAACGGCGCAACCTGCTTATCCACAAGTCCTACAAGCTACTGGAAAGAAGTCTTTACGGCAACATTATCTATAACATACTGGGAAGGGAGCAATACATCCGCTACATCAACCAGAGCGATGCTACCGTCAAGAAAGCATTGGATATTCTGGAACGTGGCGAGGCATTCCCCAAAGCTCCGGAAGCAACACCAATCATAGAGGATAAAAAAGATGATGGAAAGGAAAAAAGAACTGCGCAGGCAGGTAGCTTTGTTGAAGACCCGACACAGCTCTTCCACTACGCGTCAGTCTGCTGAAATACTTGCCGCCCTCGAGGCACATCCTGCTTTCAGGGCGGCAACCACCGTACTGCTTTACCACTCTCTCAAAGACGAAGTGGACACACACGAATTTATCCGGAAGTGGAGCCGCGAAAAGCGGATACTGCTTCCGGTAGTTGTAGGTGACGACCTGGAACTGCGGCTGTACACCGGACCCGAAGACTTGAAACCTGGCGCATACGGCATCGAAGAACCAACCGGCGAGCTATTTACCGACTATGCAGACATAGACTTCATAGTGGTTCCCGGCGTGGCATTCGACCGTAACGGCAACCGCCTGGGGCGCGGTAAAGGTTACTATGACCGGCTTCTGCCCCGCATCCCATCAGCCCACAAAGCCGGCATCTGCTTCCCGTTTCAACTCGTAGAAGAAGTTCCTGCGGAACCGTTTGATATACGCATGGATGAAATCATTACGCAATGAAAACTAATTATCATACACACACCACACGCTGCATGCATGCCACCGGAGATGACGAAGACTATGTGCTCAGTGCCATCAAAGGCGGTTACCGGATACTCGGGTTTTCAGACCATACTCCCTGGAAATACCGAACCGACTACGTAGCCGACATGCGGATGCTCCCCGAGGAGCTCCCCGGCTACGTGGAGAGTCTCAAGACGCTCCGTGAGAAATACCACGACCGGATAGACATCAGAATAGGACTTGAATGTGAATACTTCCCCCAATATATCCATTGGCTGAAAGAGCAAACCAAGAAGTACCAACTGGACTATATCATCTTCGGAAACCATCACTACCACACCGATGAAAATTTCCCCTACTTCGGCCATCATACAGACAGCCGCGACATGCTCGAACTTTACGAAGAGAGCGCCATCGAAGGTATGGAAAGCGGATTATTCTCCTGCCTTGCCCATCCGGACTTGTTCATGCGCTCCTATCCGAAGTTCGACCACCATTGCACTACCATCAGCCGGCACATCTGCCGTACTGCTGCACGCCTGAATGTCCCGTTGGAATACAATATAGGCTATGTAGCCTACAATGAAGCGCACGGCTTATCCACCTACCCGTGCCCGGAGTTCTGGCGAATCGCTGCCAATGAAGGCTGTACAGCTATCATCGGACTGGATGCGCATGACAACAAGGATTTGGAAACTCCGATGTATTATGACCGGGCAGTCCGGGAATTAAAGGAACTGAAGATTGAAAGAATAGATGAGCTGAGGATGCTCATCTGAATATGATATTCGTTATGACCTGGGCCCCCACATGACGATTCAAGTTGCACACCAGCAACTCGCGCCCCATCATCAGTTCCTGGCGCAAAGCAGCAGAAGTGAGGTGCACATAAAGCACCTGGTTCTTTATATAAAGTTCACGGGTGTAGGAGGCAATGGTAGGCCCCAGCACTTCGGGCCACGCACTGATAAGCCGCCGTTCATTCAGCGGAGACTCCAGACTTTCCTGCCTGAGGTAATGACGGATAAGTTCACCTATCTGTTCGGCATTATTGCGCTTCATGCCTCTTCCTCCTTCATTTCGGCAACCGTTCCCTGCTCCACACGGAACATCTTATAATCACTGCCCACTTTATGCAGAATACGGTCCAGGTGTTCGCGGTTGGTATCGGTTATAAAAATCTGTCCAAAACTGTCGCCTGCCACCAACTTGATGATTTGCTCCACACGCGAGGCATCCAGCTTGTCAAAGATATCGTCCAACAACAACAAGGGAACAGTGGTCCCGGTACGTTTCAGGAAATCAAACTGTGCCAGCTTCAACGCTACCAGATAAGTCTTGTTCTGTCCCTGCGACCCTTCACGCTTGATGGGGAAATCTCCCAAAAGCATATTCAGCTCGTCCTTGTGCACACCGCGCAACGAATAGCCCATAATCTGGTCGCGAGCACGGCTTTCCTTCAGCACTTCCAGCAAAGAGGCATCGCGGGCATGAGAGTCATAGCTTAATCCCACCTTCTCCCTATCTTGCGAAATGAATGAATAGAAAGACTGGAAAATAGGAATAAACTCACGGATAAAGGCCTCACGTTTGCGGAACACCACTTCACCGGCTTGTGCCATCATCTCCTCCCAGACCAGAAAGAGCTCTTCCTCCACCGGCTGTTCACTCTTCAGTAAGGTATTCCGCTGCACCAAAGCTTTATTGTATCGTATCAAAGCATCCAGATACTCTTTGTCGTACTGCGAGATAACCACATCCATAAAACGTCGGCGTTCATCACTGCCTCCTGCTATCAACTCCGAATCGGCAGGCGAGACCATGACCAAAGGCAGGAAGCCGATATGGTCCGACAAACGCGTATACTCCTTCTTGTTTCGCTTGAACTGTTTCTTCTGGCGCCTCTTCATACCACAGTAGATTTCCTCAGGAGTCCCATCGGCAGCCTCATAAAACCCTTGAATAACAAAGAAGTCGGCATCATGGCAGATATTCTGGGAATCAATGGGATTACCGGCACTTTTACAGAAAGACAAAAAATACACCGCATCCAGCAGGTTCGTTTTCCCCATGCCGTTCTGTCCGAAAAAGCAGTTTAACTTGGGCGAGAATGAAAGCTCCACCTGCTCCAAGTTCTTATAATTGAGTATAGATATACGTTTCAGTATCATTATAGTAACGATGAGTTCGGTTACAAAGATAATGCAAAACCGAAAGCAGTACAAAATAAGCCTGCTTATTTTTAATACAGAGGTGAAGCCCGGCTTATTGAAAAGTAGAAATAATTTCGGTGTTTTCTGATACAAAACAAAAAAAGATGCCGCTAAATTTCGTTGATAGCTATAAAAAACTTACTTTTGCGGGTCGAAATAGATAAATAAGAATAATAACAAAAAGATTATATAAAAATGGCAGAACAAAAAAAGACGAATGAAGCCTTAAACGTGGAGGATGCACTGACACAATCGGAGGCCTTTTTCATTAAGAACAAAAAAGCAATCATCGGCACTGTAGTAGCAGTAATCATCATCATTGCCGGTGTAGTGATGTACAAGAACCTTTATGCAGACCCCCGTGAAGAAAAAGCACAAGCTGCCTTATTCAAAGGGCAAGAATACTTCGAAGCAGACGCTTATGCACAAGCACTGAACGGTGATAGCATCGGTTTTGCCGGATTTGTAAAAGTGGCAGACGAATACAGCGGCACAAAAGCAGCCAATCTTGCAAAAGCCTATATGGGTCTCTGCTATGCACACCTCGGTAAATATGACGAAGCAGTGAAAGCATTGGACAGCTTTGACGGAGACGACCAAATGGTAGCTCCTGCCATGAAAGGTGCTATGGGTAACTGCTATGCGCAGCTCGGCCAACTGGACAAAGCCGCTTCCATGCTGCTGAAAGCCGCCAACGAAGCCGACAACAACTCCCTCAGCCCCATCTACCTGCTGCAAGCTGGAGAAATCCTGGTAAAGCAAGGTAAGTATGACGATGCAATCCAGGCGTATACCACTATCAAGGATAAATACTTCCGTTCATACCAGGCAATGGATATCGATAAGTATATCGAACAAGCCAAACTATTGAAGAAGTAATATACCTTATTATAAAAATATCTCAGGCACGGATTACACGGAAAACACGGAAAGACACAATAGCCGTGAATCCGTGTAGTCCGTGCCTCTTTTATCTCTCCTCTCCCTTTAATTTTCAATTATTAATTCTTAATTCCTTATTTATGGCAACAGCTTATCACAATCTTTCAGACTACGATTTCAGTTCTGTACCCAGCGCGGAAAAAATGAAATTCGGCATCGTTGTATCTGAGTGGAATTATAATATTACCGGCGCTCTCCTAAAAGGTGCCATAGACACCTTAAAAAAACATGGAGCCAAAGATGAAAATATTCTGGTAAAAACAGTACCCGGCAGTTTTGAACTGACTTTCGGCGCCAACCAACTTATCGAATACAGCGAAGTCGATGCAGTTATTGCAATTGGTTGTGTAGTCAGAGGAGATACTCCACATTTTGACTATGTTTGCATGGGTGCTACCCAAGGAATTACCCAATTAAACGCAAGTGGCGATGTACCAGTAATTTACGGATTAATTACTACCAATACTATGGAGCAAGCAGAAGACCGCGCCGGTGGCAAGCTGGGTAATAAAGGAGACGAATGTGCAATTACTGCAATAAAAATGATAGATTTTGCTTGGAGTTTACAAAAATAGTCGTATCTTTGCACCGCAATTGAGAAACAAACCTACTCAATGAGAGAATTGAGATAGAATCTTAAGTGCAAAAGGGCAAATACCAGAGTGGCCAAATGGGGCAGACTGTAAATCTGCTGGCTTACGCCTTCGGTGGTTCGAATCCATCTTTGCCCACAACTCCGGTTTCCCTGCTGTTATAGCTCAGCGGTAGAGCACTTCCTTGGTAAGGAAGAGGTCCCGGGTTCAAGTCCCGGTAACAGCTCATAAAGATGTAAAAGCTGATTATTAATCAAATAAATAACAAGTAAAGCTATGGCTAAAGAGAAATTCGAACGTACCAAACCGCATGTAAACATTGGTACAATTGGTCACGTTGACCACGGTAAAACCACGTTGACAGCTGCTATCACTACAGTGTTGGCAAAGAAAGGTCTTTCTGAATTGCGTTCTTTCGATTCTATCGACAACGCTCCTGAAGAAAAAGAAAGAGGTATTACTATCAATACTTCACACGTTGAGTATGAAACAGCTAACCGTCACTACGCTCACGTAGACTGCCCGGGTCACGCCGACTACGTAAAGAACATGGTAACTGGTGCTGCTCAGATGGACGGTGCTATCATCGTAGTTGCTGCTACTGATGGTCCGATGCCTCAGACTCGTGAGCATATCTTGCTGGCTCGTCAGGTAAACGTACCGAGACTGGTTGTATTCATGAATAAGTGTGACATGGTAGACGACGCTGAAATGTTGGAACTCGTTGAAATGGAAATGCGTGAACTGCTTTCAGCTTACGAATTCGACGGCGACAACACTCCGTTTATCCAAGGTTCTGCTCTTGGTGCGTTGAATGGTGTTGAAAAGTGGGAAGAGAAGGTTATGGAGCTGATGGATGCTTGCGACACTTGGATTCCTCTGCCTCCGCGTGATATTGACAAACCGTTCTTGATGCCGGTTGAAGACGTGTTCTCAATCACTGGTCGTGGTACTGTAGCTACTGGTCGTATCGAAGCTGGTGTTATCCATGTAGGTGACGAAGTTGAAATCCTCGGTTTGGGTGAAGACAAGAAGTCAGTTGTAACTGGTGTTGAAATGTTCCGCAAGTTGCTGGATCAGGGTGAAGCTGGTGACAACGTAGGTCTGTTACTCCGTGGTATCGACAAGAACGAAATCAAACGTGGTATGGTTCTTTGTAAGCCCGGTCAGATTAAACCTCACTCTAAGTTCAAAGCTTCTATCTACGTTTTGAAGAAAGAAGAAGGTGGTCGTCACACTCCGTTCCACAACAAATACCGTCCTCA
>OMNT01002342.1_pt1 | contig 15372 bp, 17 predicted proteins | sample 1672551 | NCBI WGS metagenome assembly OMNT01 (sample SAMEA3136698, study PRJEB25190) | human gut metagenome
TGACATATGATTATACCTCCATCTGATTTCTAAACTAATTATAGAACAGATGGGAGATTCATGTGTCTGGTTCAACTTCATGAACGCCGTTTAATCGGTGCTTATGAAATTTAATTTTCACTAACCTGTGGTTTGTGGGTATTCAAAATATTTTATTATAAATAATAAAAAAGCCTTGCGGGAGTTGCATCCCAATAGGCTTTTTTATTTAAGGAGTGAACTTAATGTTTATTAAGTTCCTCTATGATTATTGTAGAAAACTCTATTACTAAAATCAATAAAATTCAAAAAACTAGAAAAAATTATAGATTATCCTTTAATCTTAATGTGTGTAGGTTTATTTCTAGTTCATCATTCTTTAGAATATGTGCTTTTTTGATTGATTCTAAGTTCGCACAGTCTTTCCAATTACCCACAATATCAAAATACAGTAGGTAATACACCATATTCTTCTTATATTTCTTGATCATGTTTAATATTAATAGACTTAATGATTGAATAGGATTCATCAGGATATTCTTTACTTCATAAATCTTACTATAAGTGAAACAGTTCTTTCTTGATATAAATTTTATAGATTAACTCCAATAGAATTAACGGTTTGATGGGTATATTACCATCTTTTTTAATACGCGAATTTTACATCTTCTTTAATGGAAAGGAGATTCGTAGTGTGGGTATTGCTATCACGTTTACGTGATAGCGTATCCTCAAGTTACGAGGATGTAAAAAGTGTTTAAAAAGATTGAAGAAGTGAGTAAGTTATCAGGAGTCAGTAAGCGTACATTACAATATTATGATGATGAAGGTATATTACCTGTTAAGCGCTCAAAGAATAATTATCGACTTTATGATGATGAAACAATGGAAAGACTATGGAAAATCTTATGGTATAAGGAAATGGGGCTTGATTTAAAGAAAATAAAACTCATTCTAGAAGGAGTGAAACAGGAAACTGTAATAGAAGAGAAGGTAACTAAAATCAATAATATGATTAGAGTATTAGAGGAACAAAAGAAAGTGATAGAATATATACAGAGATATTCTATTCCAGTAAAGAGTGAAGAGAATAATAAGACTTATAAAGATCAAATTAAACAAATAAGAAAAGAACAAGGTATGTAGGAGGGAAGAACTTATGAAATTCAATGAAATAATAGATGGTGTCAAAGATAGTATCAATGATACTAAATTGCAAGTAGTTAAAGCAGTTGATGATGCAGAGTTAGATAAGCGTGCTAAGGAATTTGGAAATGCTGCAGGAGATAAATTAAAAAGTATTGATATACAGAAAATGGGCACTGAAATATTTGATACAGTTTCTCAGGGTGCAAAAGATGGTGCTTCATTTGTATCACAAGGACTTAAAGATGGGGGAGATATGATTAATAAAGGGGCTGAGTCTTTTAAGAAATCTGTAGCAGATTTTAAAGAACAGAAAGAAGTCAGTCTTGATGATCAATTACATGATGCAGTGAATAAGTATAATGCGGAATATGCTGAGTTTGAAGGCTATGGTTCAGCTATATTAATACAAAGAGAACGTTCAGTAGATGTGTTGAATAATGTAGAAATATTGATTAATAGTATCGCAAATCATCCTAAGAGTTTTGATGTAGATCTTCACGATATTCAGTTAGATAAGAAAAAGTTTAAAGATGTATGTGATTATGCTGTAGATGAATTAACTGCTGCAAAGAAATCAGCGTTAAGTGCAGGAACAGGATTATCATGTGGTGTTGCCGTTGCAAGTTTAGCACCTAGTGCAGCGATGTGGGTTGCTACAACATTTGGTACAGCATCTACAGGAACAGCTATATCAGCATTATCAGGTGCTGCAGCAACAAGCGCACAATTAGCTTGGCTTGGAGGAGGTGCTCTAGCAGCTGGTGGTGGAGGAATGGTCGCAGGAAATGCATTCTTAGCTCTTGCAGGACCTGTTGGATGGTCTATTAGTGGTGCTACATTACTTGCATCAGTGGTGTTATTTGCGAACAAAAAGATGAAGTTAAGTAAAGAGAAAAAAGAAGAGATTGAAGCAGTTTTACGTAATGTAGAATCTATTAAAGAGATTAATTGTATAGTTAAACAATTACTTGATAAGACAGCAAAGTTAAGAGAAATGTTGAATACTCAATATGGGCAGTGTATGCCTTGTTATGGAAAGAATTTCTTAGAACTATCTGAAGACCAACAAATGTTATTGGGCACTCTTGTGAATAATGCAAAGTCACTTGCTGCAACACTTAGTGAAAATGTAGAGGTGTAGTGTAAATGATGAATAAGACTAAAACTATTAAAAGTGGACAGGAACAAGCTGTTGCTTCTTGGATCAACTATTTAAATCAAGTACGCTTGAATCAGATGGATGAGGTGTTGAAGCAAGAACAATCTAATTTAAATGAAGCCATGGCTACTATAAATAAAACATTAAATAAAATTAGTGTAGAGATAGTTAATAATGGAAAAGGTCGTGGTGGCGTAAAGGGAATGCATGGGTTTATTGCAGAAGTTTCAGAATGTGGTATTGGTAATGCACGAGAACAGATAGTGGGTAAAGTTCCTATTTATAAGTGGATTAATGATAATGGTCCTGATGATTTGCAAAGAGGAAATATATTGATTCAACAGAAATTTGTGAATTCAGGTGGGCATTTATCACTATATGCTATTCGTCAGCATTTTAATCAATATCCAGACTATTTAGATAACAATAAAGCTTATCAAATTCCAAAGGACCATTATGATAGAATTAAATGGCTACTCTCTATTCCAGAGGAAAAGGCTAATAAGATGCCTACTTCTACAGGTGAATTTTCATTGAAACAGTGGAAAGAAGTGCATAAGTTCTTTGAAGAAGGGGATATTCCTTTTGAAAAAGTAGAACCGTCTCTATTGAGGTATGATGAGGTTCAGAAAGGCAAGTATGAAGAGACTTTTTCAAAAGAAGTTGATAGCTTAAAGAAAACAAATAAGGAAAGAGTAGTTCATGCAAAAGAGGAAGCTGCACCTAAATTATCTGAAGGCGTAAAAGCAACAGTTGTTTCTGCAGGAATTGAAGGAGCTTCATCATTATGCTTAGAAATCAATAAAAAGTGAAAAGAAGGAAAGAAACTTAAAGATTTCAATGGTGATGATTGGAAAGATATTGCAGGAGCAACAGGAAAAGGTACTTTAAAGGGTGGTATTAGAGGTGCATCAATTTATACACTTTCTAACTATAGTGCAACACCTGCAGCAGTAGCGAGTGCTATAGTAACAGCATCTTTTGGAGTAGCAGATCAAGTTTATCAGTTGAAAAAAGGACAAATAGATGAACAAATATTCATAGAAAACTCTGAAATGTTGTGCTTGGATGCATCAATAAGTGCATTATCTTCATTTGCAGGACAAGTACTTATTCCTGTACCAATTATAGGTGCAGTTATTGGTAATACAGTAGGAACTATGATGTATCAGATAGCAAAGGATAACTTCTCATCTTATGAACAGAAGATATTTGAAGAGTATAGAAAATCAATATGTCTTGTAGATAAAGAACTCAATGAACAGTATCAAGAGTTTGTAGATGAAATGGGTAAAGATATGCAAATGTTTATGGAATTACTTGATAAAGCATTTGCGCCAGATATATCTCTTGCGTTTGAAGGATCTATTGAGTTAGCTAAATCATGTGGTGTTCCAACTGATGAAATATTAGATAGTAAAGATAAATTAGTGGCATATTTTCTAGATTAAGAGAAATGTAATAAAGGACCTGGAATGATTCTAGGTCCTTTACTTATGGTATTTTCATATTCAAAACAATTCTTTTTATATGTTATAATATAGTTAATCGGTGGTAGTCCTATGAATGCATACTTAAGAATAGATAGTTATACTGCTACAAAAAGCTAATAGTGATTATATACTACAAGATTCTGCAATAGCTAATATCAGTATCTTAAAGAAAACAGGTTTAGTGATCTAAAGATGAACCTTGCTCAATCTACTAAAGAAGAAAAACCACAAGAAGTAGAGTGGAGCAGTTTTTGCATTTATTATGCTTGTTTCATTTATTGATTTTAGAGAAGAAGAAATTTCTATTACATTTATATTGGTTGCAGCTATTTTTATCGGTCAGCAAGTATATGAAGGTATTGCAGTTCAAAATAATATTTCAAATATCGCACATATTGTCGGTGGTATAGTTGGTGCAATAATTGTATATGGGTTAAATGTGAAAGCGAAATATGGACTTTACAGATAGTGATGATTAGTGGAAATGTTAAATAAAGGGAGAGTTTTATGAAGAAAATAATCATACTGCTTCTTTGCTTGGTATTAGTAAGCTGCGGTACAACAAATAAATCAAAAAGTACAACTAAAGACATATTAGAAAATAGTTTCTTTGGAGTTAAGAAAAAGGTAAAAGAAAAGTTGATTTATAAAAAAGATACAAGTATTAATTCTTTTTTGAATAAATATAACGAAATTAATGATCCAGATATTACTAGTGATATGGTAAGTATGAAAAAACTTGAAGGAAAAGATTCGCCTAGTATAGTTGATATATCAAACGAGAAATTAGGGATATGGATACAACGTAAAAACATGTTTGGGAATAAAATGGTTGTTGCTATTCTAAATAATTCCGATAATGTGACTAATGACGATCTCAAAGAACAATTCCAAAAGTATTCAAAGGTATTTGATGATAGTTTAACTAATAAAGAAATAGATGAATATTGGGATAAAATGTTATCGGGTAAGAATAGAGGAAAAAAGTTAAAAAACATAAAGGTAAAAAGAATTATATTCTATGGTAAAGTGATATATTTAATTCTTGAAGGGAAAATATAATTTGATAAGAATAATAAACAAAAAATCATAAGAAGGACAATGAAATAGATTGAATCTTGGTAATCTTCTTAAGTATTGAATAAAATGATGTGAACAACTTAATTATGATGTTTTCTATAAAAACTGAATTTTTGACAGTATAAAATAGCAAGTACGGAAACTTCATGATTTCCAATCCCCTTCCAGGGGATATTTTTATATACAAAACAACTATTTCTATATGCTATAATGGTGTTAATCGGAGGTGATCTCATGAACGCATATTTAAGAATTAAAGAATACAATGATAGCTACACTGCAACAGAAAAGCTCATAGCTGAATACATACTAGAAAATGACATTCTACATGATTCTGCACAGGTACTAGGTGAAAAGACAAATACCTCTGCAGCTGCTATTATCCGTTTCTCAAAGAAAATAGGTTTTAAAGGCTTCAGTGATTTAAAGATGAACTTAGCTCAATCTACTAAAGAAGAAGAAAAACAAGAAGTAGATCTCATCTTTGAACCAGAAGATAATATCAGTACACTAGTAGAAAAAGGCTGTAGATTAAACATGAATACAGTCTTAAAAACATATCAGTTAATAAACATAGATACACTAGAAGAATCAATAGACTTACTCAACAATGCTTCTACTATCTATCTCTTTGGTGTAGGTGGTTCATCAGTCATTGGTTTAGATATCTACCAGAAGTTAATGCGTATAGGCAAGAAGGTGATCTATAACGCTGATCTTCATGTACAGATGACCTTCGCTCAAAGCATGGATCAAAATGATGCAGCACTCATTATCAGTTACTCAGGTTCTACGACTGGTTTAGTAGACGTTGCTAGAGTGTTACATGAAAAACAAATACCATTTATTTCTATAACACAGATCAACTCTAATCCAATCTCTAAACTAAGTACCTACTCACTTAAAGTACCAAGTGAAGAAAAAGCTTTGCGTATAGGTGCTGTTTCTTCTCGTATCTCTTCATTCGTGATAACTGACTTATTGTACTATGGTGTATTTAAGAAGAACTTTGAAGAACATAAAAAGAATCTCATAGATTCTAAAGACAATGTCTCTATACTCAAAAAGTAGACTCATATTTCACTATGAGTCTTTTCTTATAGAAATAACATTTCATTTAATATGAAATATACTTGAAATAATATTTCAACAAGTCTATAATGATATTGGAAGGAGGGAACAAGAATGAACTTAAATAACTTAGATACAGAACAGTCAAATCCTGATTCATTACATATAGATGAAATGTCTACTATAGATATTCTTACTACTATTAATAATGAAGATCAGAAGGTGGCTTTAGCTGTAAGAGACGTCTTACCGCAAATTGCAGATGCTGTTGACTGTATCTATCAACAGATGAGTCAAGGTGGCAGACTGATTTATATTGGTGCTGGTACATCAGGGAGATTAGGTGTACTAGATGCATCAGAATGTCCTCCTACCTATGGTGTTGATCCTCAACTTGTACAAGGATTAATCGCTGGTGGGAACATCGCACTCACAACTGCAATAGAAGGTGCAGAAGATTCTCAGGAACTTGCTGTAGAGGACTTAAAGAACATCCACTTAACAGACAAAGATGTTGTATGTGGTATTGCAGCATCAGGCAGAACACCTTATGTCATTGGCGGACTTCAATATGCGCGCACACTAGGATGCCAGACAGTTTCTATCTGTTGTGTTCACAATGGGGAAATATCAAAATACTCCCACTATCCAATTGAAGTAATTACAGGTGCAGAAGTCGTGACTGGCTCTACAAGAATGAAGGCAGGTACCGCACAAAAACTTATCTTAAATATGCTTTCTACATCTGTAATGATCAAAAGAGGAAAGGTCTATAAAAACCTAATGGTTGATGTACAGCCTACCAATGAAAAACTTAAGATCAGAGCTGCCAACATTGTCTCACAATCTTTAGATTGTTCTGAAGAAGAATCAATTACACTATTAACTAAGTGTCACTACAATGTAAAGATTGCGATTCTATCTGGTTTAACAGGTAAAGATGCAAAAGAATGTGAAGAAGCTCTTCTTAAAAACAATGGAAATATCAGTAAAACTGTAAAAAGTAATCTATAGGAGGATATGAGATGAATAAGTACATTGTAAAAAATCAAAACAATAAACAAAACAAGAATGTCTTTGGTATGACGGATTATGATATTCCTATGTTTGGTTTCAAGAGTGCTTTACTTATTCTTGTTTCTACAATGTTGTCACTTATCATCTGTGTCAATGGATTCACTTATCTCCACATCGACTTCAGACTCCCTAATGCTCTAATTAGTGGTCTTGTATGTGGACTCAGTGTAGCTTATTCCCAGTATTTCATTGAAAGAAAAGAAGGATTATGTAAAAACTTCTATCTTGTAACAGGTCTCTTCTCTTTGATGGCCTTTGTATTAATATTAATGATTAAATAATAGGAGATTAAATTATGTTCGATGCAATTACAAATGTCATTGAGGGTAAATTGGCGGGTCCATTAGAAAAGCTCTCTAATCAAAGACATTTACGCGCAATTCGTGATGGTATTATTGCGACATTACCAATCATCATTGTCAGTTCATTATTAATGGTTGTTGCTTTTTCTTACAACCAGATGCCTGCAGACTGGGCACTCGCAAAATTCATTAAAGCAAATGCAGTCGCAATTCTTTTACCTTATAGAATGTCAATGTATATCATGACACTCTATGCTGTATTTGGTATTGGTTACTCTTTAGCTAAATCATATGATTTAGATGGTTTAAGTGGTGCAATCATGGCAGAACTTACATTCCTGCTTACAGTTGTACCAGCATCTATTCCAGATGTCACAGATTCAATCGCAGCTCTTGCTACTAAGAATGCTGAATTAAATGCATTCTTACAGCAGTTACCATCTGGGTATGTTATTCCTGCAGAACACTTAGGTTCAGCAGGTATGTTTATTGGTATTATTTCTGCATTTATTGGTGTAGAAGTATATCGTTTCACACAGGTGAAAGGATTAAAGATCACTATGCCTGCAGCCGTTCCACCTGCAGTCGCAAGATCATTTGAATCATTGACACCTACTATTATCATTATCTTAGGTATTTCTACACTCACTATGTGGTTAGGTGTAGATGTTCACAGCATTGTAGGTAACTTAATTAAACCTTTAGTTAATGCGACTGATACATTACCTTCTACATTACTCATTATTTTCTTAATCATGTTCTTCTGGTCATTTGGTATTCATGGTGACTCTATTGTTAGCTCACTTGCTAGACCAATCTGGTTAATTCTATTAGATCAGAATACTGCAGCAGTTGCAGCAGGTAAGACTGCAACTCATATTGGTGTAGAACCATTTTTACAGTGGTTTGTCCATATTGGTGGTTCTGGTGCTACTTTAGGACTTGCGATTCTATTCTGTTTTGCAGCTAAGAGTAAATATGGTAAAACACTTGGTAGAACAACTATCCTTCCTTCGTTGTTCAATATCAACGAACCAATGATCTTTGGTGCACCAATCGTATTAAACCCAATGTTGTTAATTCCATTTATCTTAGTCCCATTAGTTCTTGCAACTATTGCTTGGATTGCAACAGCTATGCATTTAGTAAACTGTGCAGTCACTATTGCCCCTTGGACACTTCCTGGCCCAATTGGTGCATATCTTGCATGTGGTGGTGACTGGAGAGCAGCAGTATTAAGTATTGTACTAATTATACTTTCAGTTATTATGTATTATCCATTCTTTAAGATGGATGATAACGAATTATTAGAAGAAGAAAAGGCAAACGAAGCATCTGAAAATTAAGAGGTAACAGAAATGTTGTATATAGGTATAGATGGCGGAGGTACAAAAACAAAGATGGTTCTTTTTGATGAGAAAGGATCTCGTTTAAAAGAATTAATCCTTCCTACAGTACATGTTTTAACTCAGCCACAAGATCAATCTATTGAAATATTAAGAGAGGGTGTCAATCAGCTAGATCCTGATCATACTGCCATTATTGGTGCAGGACTTGCAGGATATGGCCAACAGAAAGAACTAAGAGACAAAATAGAATATATATGTAAAGAAGCATTTGGAAATCGACCTTTTGTCGTGGAAAGTGATGTAAGAATTGCGATAGAAGGTGCATTAGATGGGCATGATGGCATTGTGGTCATTGCAGGAACAGGCAGTATTGCCTTATCACTTAAGAATAATAAGCTCACACGTTGTGGAGGCTGGGGTTATCAATTAGGTGATGAAGGCAGTGCTTATTGGATTGCGAAGAAGATGTTTCATACATTCTGTAAAGAAATAGATGGCAGACTAGAAAAGACAGCGCTTTATGATCTAATTATGGAAGAATGTCATCTGGATATTGATTATGATATTATCACATTTATGAATAGTCTTGATCGTACATCTATTGCATCCTATGCTTATATCAATGGATTAGCTGCCAATCAGGGAGATCCTTATGCGATAGAAATATATAAACAGGCAGCATTAGAAATTCGTTCACTTATAAAAACACTCTTAAAAGAACATGATTCAACACCTCGTATTTCTTATATTGGAGGCGTATTTGATCATGCTTCTCACTATATTCTACCTATTTTGAATGAAACAGTAGATTATCTTATTTCACCTATCCATACACCGGAATATGGTGCTTACAAGCTTGCGAAGAAACTAGGGTGAAAACCTTAGTTTTTTTAATAAAGGAGGAAACTATGAAAAAGACAAAAGATATATTATGGGGTGGAGCCACTGCCAGCAGCCAGTATGAAGGTGGCTATAAAGAAGGCGGTAAAGGCTTAGATACACAAGATTGTAGACCCTATCTAAAAAGAACATCTGATGCGACAACATCTACAAGATTACTTACACAAGATATTATTGATGAAGCAAAGAAATGTGAAGGAATAGGACACTACCCATTTAGACAGGGTAGTGATGGTTACCATCATATTGATGAAGATATTGCCTTACTTAAAGAATTAGGTATTGATATCTATCGTTTCTCAATCAGCTGGGCAAGACTTTATCCTCATGGAGATGAAGAAACACCTAATGAAGAAGGAATTAAGTTCTATGATCATATCTTCAAAGAAGTACATAAAGCAGGTATGAAGATCTTTCTCACAATGAATCATTATGCTGTTCCATTATACCTAGTAGAAAATTATGGAGGATGGACAAATAGAAAACTCATTGAATTCTATGAAAGATTTGCGACAGTTGTATTTGAAAACTGGGGAGAATACATTGATTATTTCTTACCTTTTAATGAAATAAATGCTGGATACTTTAGTCCTTATAATGGTGTAGGATTAGTGAAAGAAAAGGATCAGCCTTATAATCAGACACTCGTATTCCAGTCATTACATCATCAATTTGTAGCAAGTGCTAAGACAATTAAGATTGCGAAAAAACTCTCTCCAAAGAGTCAATCAGGCTGTATGGTGGCATGTTTCTGTTATTATCCACTTACATCTACTCCAGAAGATAACTTAAAAGCAGTCAGAGATGAAGAAATCCATCAGTGGTTTGCGGTAGATATACTAGCGAATGGTCATTATCCAAGCTATATGGATCGTTTCTTTAGAGAAAATGATATTCATCTAACTGTTACAGAAGAAGATTCAGAATTACTTAAAAAATATACATGTGACTTTGTCAGCTTCTCATATTATTCAAGTTCTATCGCAACATGTAAGGAAGATGGTCAACAGACAGCGGGTAATCTCGTTGTATCTACAAAGAACCCTCATCTTAAGGCAAGTGACTGGGGATGGCAGATTGATCCCGTAGGACTTAGAATCATGTTGAATAAGATGTATGATAGAACACAGAAACCTGTCTTTATATGTGAAAATGGACTTGGTGCACATGATATTATGGAAGATGGTCTCATTCATGATCCATATAGAATAGATTATCTTGAACAGCACTTTAAACAGATTGATGAAGCGATTGATGATGGTGTAGACGTTATAGGTTATATTATGTGGGGTGTTATTGATATTGTTTCTGCAGGAAGCTGTGAAATGGAAAAACGTTATGGTGTTGTTTATGTGGACGCCAATAATCTAGGTCAGGGTACTTATAAGAGATATAAGAAGGATAGTTTTAAGTGGTATCATGACTTTATTGAAAATAAGCATAAACAATTCAACTAAGGAATTCTTTTTAGTATGATAGACATATGGAGGATTTCATATGACTTATATCGGACACTATCAATCTCCTCTAGGAGATATACTTATTGCGACAGATGAAATAGGTGTATATGGCTTATGGTTTGAGAATCAAAAGTATTATGCATCAGGATTAAAAGAACCTTATGAAGAAAAAGATACAGAACTTATTCTAAAAGTAAAAAAATGGCTTGATCTCTATTTTAAGAAAGAACAGCCACCTATTGATTTTCCTCTTCACTTCATAGGTACAGATTTCCAAAAAGAAGTATGGGAGATTCTCTGTGAGATTCCTTATGGCCATACAATGACTTATGGAGAAATAGCAAATATATTAGCACAAAGAAGAGGTGTTAAAAGATTCTCTGCACAGGCAGTAGGAGGAGCAGTAGGACATAATAGAATAAGTATCATAGTCCCTTGTCATAGAGTATTAGGCAGTAATGGAAGCTTAACAGGTTATGCAGGTGGTATTGATAGAAAAGAAGCGTTATTAAAATTAGAAGCACAATAAAGGGGCACCATCAGGTGCCCCTCGTTCTTAATCAAAATCAAACTTATCTGCATTTTTTTCTTTAAAGATTTCAAATAGTTCATTAAGTAGTGCTTCATCATCTACTGAACGATAGTTTTCTTCATCAGAATCATCCTCTGATTCTTCACATCTCAAAATCACTACCTCATCTGCTTCTTCATCTACGGGTAATAACACAACATATGTTTCTTCATTATGTTCAATTAAATCAAGATATTCAAACTCTAATTCATTTCCCTCATTATCATTCAATACGACAATATTATCCATTAGTCATCCCCCTTACTATATTCTTCACCATATTTCACAAGACGATCAAACTTCTTCTGGTTTTCTTCATTTTCAAAAGTAATCTTCTTTATAGCGTTCAACTTATAAATAGCTTCAGTACTTTCTTCAAATACTTCATCCTCATACTCCTGATGCCATTTAGTATAATCCTTATCGATAAGATAAGCCATCTGTTTACCTTCAACTAAGGCTTCTACATAATCTTCAGCTGCTTCACCAATTTCATGATTATTAAATGAATCTTCTTTATGTTCATACTTGCTTAGATATTTAAGTTCAGTATCTACATAACGAGTATAGATTTCTGTAGTGAGTTCTGCATCATTTTCTTCTATTTTCCATCTTTCTTCTAATGCTGTTTTAAAATCCTTATAGAATGCTTCATCAATTGATTGTTCTGTTTGTGTTGGTGTATCAGTTTGTTTAGTAGGATTACTCTGTCCTGTATCCTTATTATTGTTGGTACATGCACTTAAACCAAACACTACCATACACGATAATAATAATGTAAATAGTTTCTTCATAGTAGAAACCTCCTTTCATATTAATTATATAGGAAAATAATTTCTAATTGTGAAATAATGCATCATAAAAAATAAATAAGTATAGTATTCTAGTAGGAAAAGTATTGACCTTAAAGCGTGCTTTAAAGATAGAATAGGCAAGAAGGGGGAAATTATGGCTAAAAGAATTAATCCATTAGAAGGATCATTATGGGATAAGATCCTTGCATTCGCATTACCTTTAGCAGCTACAAGTATTATTCAGCAGTTATTCAATTCTTGTGATGTAGCGACTGTAGGACAGTTTTCAGGAAGTCATTCACTAGCGGCAGTAGGGAGTACTGCCCCAATCACTAATCTATTTATCACAATCTTTGTAGGTTTCTCAGTAGGAGCTAATGTGATTATTTCACGTTTTTTAGGAGCACAAAGAGAAGATAGAGCCAATCAGGCCATACATACAGCACTTGTATTATCTATTATTACTGGTTTTATTGTATCTATTATTGGAGAAATCATTGCCCGTCCACTACTAGAACTTATGTCCACACCAACAGAAGTACTACCTCTTGCAGTACTCTACTTAAGAGTATGTTTTATAGGAATGTTCTTCTTAACTATCTATAACTTTGAATCTGCCATACTAAGAGCGGGTGGAGATACCAAAAGACCACTCTACTGTTTAATTATTTCAGGTACTATTAATGTTGTATTGAACTTAGTATTTGTTATTTTATTTAAGCTAGATGTCGCAGGTGTAGCCTTGGCTACTACGATTGCTGATGCGACAAGTTCTTTATTGTTGTTTAGGATTCTTTATAAAGAAGAAGGCGCTTTGCAGGTTAGATTAGACAATATGAAGATGGAATGGGTCTATACAAAAGAAATACTTATTATAGGTATTCCTGCTGCAATACAAGGAATGTTGTTCAATATTTCTAATATTATTATTCAATCAGCTATTAATAGCTTAGGTGCTGATATTGTTGCAGCTTCTACTGTTGCCTTAAACTTTGAAATGTATTCTTATTTCTTAGTTACAGGATTTGCTCAGGCAGCTATTACCTTTACGTCACAAAACTATGGCGCAAAAAACTATAAACGCTGCATCCAGTCTATTAGATGGTGTATGTTACTTGGTGCACTTTTTACTGGTGCTGTCAGTGCACTCTTCGTATCATTCTCACCAGTCCTATCAGGAATCTTTACATCAGATCCTGCCATTGTGAAAATAGCCTGTATCCGTATTTCTATTGTAGTCACATTTGAAGTACTCAATATGACTATAGAAATCATGTCAGGTGCACTCAGAGGACTAGGAAATCCAATGATCTCTACAGTACTCTGTATCATCTTCACATGTGCATTAAGACTTGCCTGGATCTTTATTGCCTTCGCAAGAATCCATACATTCCAGTCAGTGTTAGTTGTCTACCCAATCAGCTGGGCAGTGACTTCTGCATCCATCGTGATTGCCTATTTAGTTGTAAAAAAGAAGAAACTCACGAATGTCTAAGCCAGCTCTCTGGCTTTTTCTTTTGGCCTTCTTTTTCACTTGTATTTACGATAAAATTAATATTAGGAGGGAAAACTATGAAACAACATAATACATTTACACTTAAAGATTTCATTATTAGGGCAGTCATTGTATATTTTGTTACTCTTATTATATTCTGCATATTTATCTTTAGAGTGATTCCGGGCTGTTCATTACTACAATCCAAGCTTGTATTATTCTTGCTTACAGTACTTAGCTTTGGACTTATCTACTTTGAAAAGGATGATAGAAGAAACTACTTAAGCATTGCGACAAACGTACTCATACCTTTTGGTATCTATACAACACTTGCCTATATGTTACTTCTTCCTATACCCCTAGGAATAGTATGGGTATTACTTATTGGTCTTGATCTAGTTTATGTAGGATTTTACTTCTATAAAGTAAAAAGAAGAAACTATAACTCACTCTTAGAAAAATCACAGCTTGTGATTGGTTTAGCTTCTCTTTTATCACTTGTCATTGTATTAAGTTTTACTTTATTTGGTTCTTCTATCATTCAATCATCTACAAAGATTACAAATAATACAGATGTCTATATGAGAAAATATGATGAAAAATCACTTAAAAACTTACATAACTGGTCTAAACTCACACGTAAAGAGAAGCTCAATACATTACAGACTATATGTAATAACGAAAGAGACTATCTCGGTATATCTGCAAGAATCAAAGTAGGGGCTGGAAGTCACTTAACACATGCCTATTGTCAGTATAATAATAAATCAAAAGAAATTACTTTTGATATCAGTCAATTAGATCATGCATCTTCTACAACTCTACTAGAGGCATTACTTCATAGTACATATCATGCTTATGAATATGCCCTTGTAGAATCTTATGACACAATGAGCAGTGATTATAATAAGCTATTTGACTATCGTATCATTGCCACTTATAAGAAAGAATTCTCTACCAAAGTTACAAATAAGGCAAAATACTACAATCAGATCAACGAATCTAATGCAAGATCTTATGCTACAGATGCCTTGCAGGACTACCAAAATAAGCTGAGAAAATAGAAAACACATAAAGTGAACAATACAGGATTGTATTGTTCACTTTTTGTATATACGTCCTTTACAATTTAAAATATTGTACAGAATTTAGTACAATCTATTATCAAAGTGATAAAAAGTTACTAAAAAATAGACACATCTGTTTAGAATTTAGTAAATACAGTAATAAAAATGAGAATTGTCACTAAAATACAAAAAAATGTGTGAAATTATGTTGACAGTATACAATTTTTAGACTAAACTAATCACCATAGTAGAAAACAAATACTACAGGAGGAGAATATATGAAAACAGGTAAAACAGTAAAAGTATTGCTTACCGCTGCAACTGCTGCAGGAATGTTAGCTGGCTGTGGTTCTAAGACAGATACTGATACATTCAGATTTGCAAGTGAATTAGATATCCAGGGTATGGATTCTACAGTAGTTGATG